>Ga0214921_10009956_pt1 | contig 11871 bp, 11 predicted proteins | sample LL1505_MetaG_FD_177992 | JGI IMG/M metagenome (GOLD analysis project Ga0214921, IMG submission 177992) | Freshwater microbial communities from Lake Lanier, Atlanta, Georgia, United States - LL-1505 | ecosystem: Environmental > Aquatic > Freshwater > Lake | place: USA: Georgia | collected...
GCCTTGCACGCCTACCTGAGCGTCCTATCCATGCAGCCCACGCTGTTGAAAACCTTATTCGTCGCGGTGTTTGTTTTGGGCGACGAAGGGCTCGCCGCGCGCCGCCGAAGTAATGAGCAGTTGGTGAACTTTATCGAGGCCACGGTGACCGCTGGTTCAACCGGTCAACCCGCGCCCGAGCGCGCGATCATTACGGCGATCGTGGGAGGGATTCATGAACTGATTCTCCAATCGATCGAGCGCGGAGAAGAAAGCCAGTTAACGAAGCTCGTCCCGACGGTGGTCCGGTTTCTTCGCCAGGGGCTTGATCAGGTTGGAACCAAATCGTAAGCACATCGAAATCCAATATGTGCGGTGCTCGTCGGTGTGGGTAAACCAATCCGCGCCGCCGGTCGGTATCGGGCGCAATACTCGGCTGCACAGAGATACGAACCGCCTTTAAGGGTGTGATCCAAGGGCTTCTCAAGAGTTTGCTCGATCGTTTTCGGGAGGCCTTGCTTTTCCTGCTCGGAACCGCCACAACCACAGTCCTCAAGCGCTTCCAGCGGCATCCGACCCGAGGCGGCAAACGCGGTCGCAGTCCACTCCCAAACGTTCCCGATCATGTCAAACAATCCATACCCGTTGGGGGGATAGGTCGACACAGCCGTTGGCCCTGGGGTATCACTCCCCGCGTGATACCAAGGGAAGCTGCCGACCCAGATATTCGCCAGCAAGCGCTCCTCCGGCATGAGTTCATTGCCCCACGCGTAATCACAATCGACCAGGCCCCCGCGGGCAGCCACTTCCCACTCCGCTTCGGTGGGTAGACGCCCCCCACGCCAATGCGCGAACGCCAGCGCGTCGTGGTAACTCACATGAATGACTGGATGAAGCTCGAGCCCGTCGAGCGAACTACCGGGCCCTGTCGGGTGGCGCCACGAAGCCCCTTGAACGAAAGCCCACCAGTGCCTGGGCTCTCTCAGGTCCACAGGGCCGTTGGTCATTCGGAACACGGCAGATCCTGCTGGTTCTGCCCGTTCGCAGTCCGTCACCCAACCAGTCTGGTGCACAAAAACCGCGAATTGCGCGTTGGTGATGGGCGTTCGGTCGATCGCGAACGAAGACAACTCAATCCACCGCGGAGAACGTTCCTCTGGGTAAAAGGAATCTGAACCGATGCGATAGCGGCCCGCCGGAATAACGACAGCCTCCTCCGCGATTCGCAAAACCGTCGCACAAGCCGCGGCAATTCGAGTCATGGCAGCGTTCAGATCGCCATGGTCATCTCGCGCAGGTACCGCATCATCTCAAGAGGCGTATTCGCGGAGATATCGATATCGATCCGCACGACGCGGATCTTGCCCTGAAACGGATTGGGCCCCTGATAATCCATCGAAACTTGATTGCCGAGGTCAGCACCGACACTAAATCCGTCATAGGACGTATTGACCAGCACGCGATCAAATTTGCGCTCAGCCACCTGACGGCCGTTGACGAACAAGGCACCGCTGCCCTCAAACGGACGCGCCCGCATCGTCTGAACATAGCGAACCTTAAGCGGCCCCTTTGGCAGAGGTTCACTGGAAATCATGCGTTCGTTCCACGGCACCATGTGCGTTTCATAAACCAGATGGCCCTTGGCGTCCACGTAAAGCACATAGCCCGCATGCTTGGAGCCTTGAGCCACCAGGACACCGCGGGGACCGGTGTTAGCGGCCTCAAATTCGACCTCGATCTGATGATCGAGCCCACCGACAATCGGACCAACATCGCGGGCGATCCGCTCGACCGGGGGATGAAATTCCCAGTGCTTGCGCAGCCTGCGCTGGCGATCCTGCGCCAGACGGATCACCAGATTACGGTCATCCAGCGGGTAGACCCCGTAGGCCCGCGCGGCCTGGTCAAACTTGTCGCGCAACCGTTTGACGACGTCAGGATTTTGCTCCGAAAGATCGACGAGTTCGTTCGGATCTGAGGACAGGTCATAAAGTTCCCAACGATCTTCCTCGAACGGCTTGCCGCGTTCATGACGTGCAACGAGTCGCCAGGGATCTTCAAAGAACGCCCGGTTTCCCGCCAGTTCAAAGTACTGTTCCTTGCGGGTCGGCGCCTTCAGATCGCCAAATGTAGGCAGGATGCTCTGCCCTTCAAGCGGCTTCTGCACCCGACCCTGATGGTGTGTCGGTCGCTTTACGCCGGCAATTTCGAGCAGGGTTGGGTACAAGTCAACGACATGCACAAACTGATGCCGCAGTTCACCTCGCGACACAATTTTGGCGGGCCAACTCACGATCAAGGGGTCTGCCACACCTCCCAGATGCGTGCGCTGCTTGTACATGCGAAATGGGGTATTCGAGACGTTTGCCCAACCCATCGGGTAATGCGGGAAGGTGCCGTCCTCACCCATCTGGTCATAGAGCTTCTCCGCGAGTTCGATCGGGACCGGCCGACCAAAACCTGGGCCAAAGACATTGGGGGTACCCGCCGATGTACCCTCGGCCGAGCCACCATTATCAGAAATCAGAATAATCGCGGTGTTCTCGAGGAGCCCCAATTCGTCGAGTGTCGTCAGCAAACGACCAATGTTGTGGTCGACGTTGGTCACCAGACCCGCAAATATCTCCATGTAGCGCGCGTACATCTTCCGTTCGCGCGCGCCGAGCTTATCCCAGGCCTCAGCGCCAAACGACAATGGCGGTAGCTGGGTTGTCTTCGGCATCACGCCCAATTCACGCTGGCGCTCGAGACGCCGGGCGCGGACAACATCCCAGCCTTCGTCGTACTTCCCCTTGTAGGCATCGCGCTCACGGGGACGCACTTGCAGCGGCGAGTGCGCGCCCGGATAGGCCAGTTTCAGAAAAAATGGCTTGTCCGCCGTAAGAGCCTGATGCGTCCGGATGTACGTCACAGCGCGGTCGGTTAAGTCATCACAGACAAAATAATCGTCTTGGATGGGGGGCTCAACCGGTGCAACGCCATCAAACAATTCTGAAGGCTTGAAGTAATCCGTCGAATGCCCCTGGTACCAATAGGCCCGATCAAATCCACGCTGGGTGGGCCAGTTGTCATAAGGCCCCTGCGGACCAGTGGTGTCGGCATTGTTCAAATGCCACTTGCCACAAAGCCAGGTCGACCACCCAGAATCTCGCAAGACCTCAGCCAGGGTTGCGGCCTCATGAGTCAGGTCGCCACGGTATCCGGGATACCCTAAATCCAGATCGGCCAACCAACCCATCCCGGCTGAATGTGAATTCAGCCCCGTCAGCAACGCCGCTCGCGTGGGCGAGCACATCGCGCACGTCCTGAAGTTGGTGTATCGCAGTCCTTGCGACGCGATGGAGTCCATCGCGGGTGTACGGATCTCACTGCCGTAGCAACCGAGGTCGGAGAACCCCACATCATCCAGGACGATGACCACCACATTGGGCGCCCCGCTGGGGGCCTTCACCTTTAACGCAGCCGCTGGTCGTGAATCCTGAAATGACTCGGCCACCTGCGGCACCGCACCCTCGGCGAGCGCTGTTGGCGTCACCATGGTTTTCACCTGCCGGCGCACCGCCTCCGCACCCACACCCACAGCGGCCATGCCCGTGGCACCCACCGCGGCACCGCGCAACCAGGCACGACGACTCAGCTTCTTCAATTCAGACGATCCATCCGATGCGTTATCAGTCACGTGGCAAGCTCAACGTCAGGTTTGAAAATTTATGGCACTAACTATGTCAATATAAAACAATCTGTCAATCCTGAACTTCCCTGCCGAGACCCGCTTTTGAGTGTTGACATGCCCCAGGGTCCGAGCCAGGACTCGCCCCCGTTCTTTAAAGTCCACGGGCTCGACTTGTCGTATTTCACAGGCAAGCTCGAGGCCAACCTGCGCAATAAGAGGCTGCGCTACGAACTGGTTGAAATGGATACCGGCTCATTTAAATCGTTGGGTCAACGCGCTGGCGTCGCCCAGATGCCCCATCTTGAGTTGCCCGACGGCCAACTGCTGACCGATACAAGTCATATCCTGCGCTGGCTGGACGAACAGTATCCAGACCATCCGATTCGCCCGATCGATCCCGCCATGTGCTGGTTGGCCGATCTGCTGGAAGACTTTGGCGATGAATGGCTTTGGCGCCCTGCTCTCTACTATCGCTGGGCTTTTCGTGAAGATGCCAGGCTGATGAGCGATCGACTGGCCAGGGGGATGCTGCGCGACATCCCTTTACCCGTGGCGCTGAGGCGCACCTTCATCAGGCTGCGTCAGCAAAGGGTTTACCTGCGCCAGGACGGTGTCACCGCGCAAAACGCAGGCGCCATCGAAGGGCTTTATCAAGCGACGCTCGACGCGCTTGAGCAGGCGCTTGCCGATCGACCGTTTCTGCTCGGTGATCAACCGAGTCAGGCTGACCTGGGATTTTTTGGCCCTTTCTTTCGACACTTTTCGAGCGATCCCACGCCGAGCCGAATCCTGCGGGCCCGCGCACCTGCGGTCATGCATTGGGTTGCCCGAATGTGGCACCCGGACGCCAGACTCAGCGCACGACAGAACATTCCGCTGGCGCAGGAACCCGGGCTCCCGGGCGGGCTTGGTCCGCTGCTTCGCTTAGTTGGCGACGAGTATCTGCTCTATCTTGCTGGTAACGAAGCACAGTGGTTAGCGGGGCAAGGTGAGCATGCGTGGCGAACGCAAGCGGCATCATTCAAGACCCCGGTCAGTCCATATCGGGTATGGTGCTGGCAAATACTACGATGCGCCTTTCAGCAACTGGCGACATCCGATCGCAATCGAATACTGAGTTGGTTCATGGAAATCGGTGGCACCCATCTGCAGGGACGTCTCCAAGCCCTGCTCGAAATTCCCGTACCGCCTGAGGGCATGACCGCGCGCGCGCCCTGGCAGCGGCCTCATGCCAGCCGTTCGAGCGCAACCCGGGATCGTCAATGGCGCAGCCTCCTTTAATCATCTCCATGGAACGATCACAAGGCCTACCCCGAACCACCGATCCCTCAACGGGCGACCCCGCGTCCAATGAAGTCATCGACGGTCGCTTGCACCGCAGCATGGCCACCCGCCGGAAGATCGTCACGGCGCTTGAGACGCTCATTCGCTCTGGCATCTTGTCCCCGACGGCCGAGCAGGTGGCGGTTCAGGCGCAAGTCGGGCTGCGAACGGTTTTTCGTCATTTCGACGACATGGAAACGCTCTATCGCGAGATCAGTGTCGATCTCGATGCAATCTCAATCCCGCTGCTCAAGACCCGATTGCAGTCGGCCACCTGGGAAAGCCGTTTGATGGAAAGCATCGAACTCCGGGCGCAAATTTTCGAGGAACTGACGCCTTTCTTTCTCTCGTCCTCCCTACACCGCCACCAATCGGTCTTTCTTCAGGAACAATCGATTCGTTCAGCACAATCTCAGCGCAGCGTGCTGGAAAAAATTCTGCCCGATCATGTTCGCCGCGAGCGCTGGCTGGTCGACGCCTTAGACCTGATCCTGAGCTTTGACGCTTGGATTCGTTTGCGTCGCGAACAGGGTCTCTCCCGCAAAGATGCGATAGCCGTGATGCAACGCGGCGCTCAGACCCTGGTCGCCAAATCCTGAGGCTTCCCTAAAACTCCCTCAGGGCGACTAAGCCTCGCCGCCGGTCGCGGTGTGCGCGAGTAAATGGTCGAGGCTCACGAAATCGAGCGCTTTCTCATGGGTACATTCCAGCACGACATCGGGGGCGATCCCTTCGGATAAGGCCTCTCGCCAGCGCAGCGCGCACAAACACCAGCGATCACCATCCTTCAAACCTGGAAAACGATACTCAGGGCGGGGCGTACTGAGGTCGTTACCACGGCTTTTGGAGTACTCCAGGAACTCGTCAGTCACCACAGCACAGACGACATGCGAGCCGCGGTCACTCGCGTCGGTGTTGCAACAACCATCGCGAAAATACCCCGTGAGCGGGTCATGGGAACACGGGATCAGTTCAGAACCCAACACATTACGCGCAACCATTGGCACCCCACGAAATCCAAGGACCTAGTGTAAATCCCTATCCCAATCAGATGAAAAAAAAATGACACTTCGACTGCCAGATTACAAAATTCAGATTAAGGAGACGAGAATAATGAACCAGTCGCTGATTCGGAGCGCGAGTGCGCTCGCCATGTTGGGACTCGTGGGCAGCACCGCGTTTGCAGCAGATGGGTTCAAACTGCGCTACCCGCTCCAGGGTAGCCTCGGCGGCGAAATCGCAGCCCCGTTGAATCAGCCCGGCTGGTTTTCATCGCTCGCTGTGGTGCATATCGACATTGACAAACTGTCTGGAGAGGATGGGAACCATCGGAGACTAAGTAATTCGGGGGTCATAAAAAACCCCGCAACCGGCGCGCAAATAGGCAAATTTGACTCTTCCGCCACCGTCAGCCTTAAACAACAACAGACAAACGCAGCCTTCATTCTTGGTTACGCGTTCGAGGATTTGGTGGGCGGCGGTCGAATCGTCGCAAGCGCTCAACTCCCCTACACCACACAGCTCAATCGGAGCTTGACGACAGACAATTTCTCCTTCGCCACGACGCCGCCGGTACCGTCGATACCTGCGACAGTTGCCACGCAGGTGGAGCAGGGAGTTAAAGGGACCCTCGCCGCTTTTTCAAAAAATAACACGGCCAAAGTTTCCGGTCAGGGTGATGCTGAACTGAGCGCCGGCTGGACTTACGCAAAGGACAATATCAAGGTCGCCGCAGGACTTGCACTGGCGCTCCCTACAGGAGATTACGATGCTGCCGTCGGCCAGACCGTTGCCGGAGCCAATATCGGTTTTGGCAATTACTACACCCTGCGGCCTGGCATCGCGCTTGCCTTTTCACCCAGCTCAGACTGGACGGTCGGCGCGCGCGCCTCCTACGGCCTGAATACGAGAAACAAGGACAACGATATCAAGACCGGAAACTATGTCGGCATTGACGTGGCGGCGGTCTACAAAACGCCAATTGGTGTAATCGGACCTCATCTCATGTACGTGGATCAGGTCACCGACGACACCTACGGAGATAAATCGTCTGCGTCATCAAAGCTGTTGGGTGCCAATCGCCTCAACATACAGGGGGCCGGGGTCGTGTTCACCACGCTGATTCCGGTCATTGATGCCGGACTCACCTTGAGTTACATGACCACCATGGAATCGAAGAACTCACTGTCGGGCTCTTTTACGATGGTGCGACTGACGAAGAAGTTCTGATCGCAATTCCCGTCGAACAAATAGCCGGGTGAACCACCGACAACCTACTTGGCCGTGGGTGCTCGCCGCGGCCCTATCGGCCGCTTTCCTCCTCTGGCATCAACCGTGGTTCAGCAAGCCACTGACCGCCACCGAGATCGATGCCGCGTTTGCAGTCTCGGTCGATCGCGCCACCGCACTTCCCGAATCCGAAAAGATAAAACTGCGCGCCTTCTTCGCGAGCGACGACGGCCGCCCTTTCTACAACGTCAATTTGACCCTCTACCGGGAGGAGGCTACCTACCCCGACGGCGTTCAAAGACCGGGTATTCGGACCGGGGCCGACGCTGCAGATGCCTACACTCGGGTCGTGATTCCACAGCTACTACGCCGTGGTTCCTACCCAGTTTTCGTTTCTTCCAAAATTTCGAATCTGCTGGAAGACGGCGCCCCGGGAGCAGATTTCTTTCAAAATATCGGAATCGTTCGCTACCGCAGTCGTCGCGACATGCTCGACATGATTTCTGACCCGGTTTACATGGCCGGAGCCCCTTACAAATTTGCCTCGCTGGCAAAGAATGTGGCTGTACCCACCAACGGATTTGTACCTCTAGACGCTTCGATCGTCATCCCATTGATCCTGTTCGGTCTGGCTGCACTGGTCCGGGTGTCGACGCAATCCAGTCGTTGAGTTTCTTCGCCAATTCCGGCCCCTTGTCCTCCTGCAGAAAATGCCCAGCTTGACGGGTGTACGCATGCGGTTGACCAGTAGTACCGGGCACCAGTTTTAGAAAAACCTTGTCCGCACCGCGAGTCATCGGATCGCGGTCGCTAAACAGGGTCAAAAACGGCTTGTTCCACTGTTTGAGAACTTCCCAGGCCGCAATATTGTTCTGACTTTGAGGATCATCTGGACGGGTCGGAATAAACGACGGAAACATCCGTGCCGCCCGCTTGTATCGATCATCCGGAAACGGCGCCTCATAGGCCGCCAACTCAGCCACAGACAGCTTTCTCACACAAGCCGCATTAACCAGGCGCCCGATTGGAAACCAGGGCGACCACTTGGCAAATTGTTGCCAGATCTGGAGTGGCTTAGGAATCTTGGTGAGCCCGTCGGGTAAGCCGCCATTGGCCAAGGCGATCCGATCAAACCGATGGGGGCTATGGGTTGCCATCCGAATACCAATAAGCGAGCCCCAGTCCTGACAAAACATCGTGATGTGCTTCAGGTCTAGCCCTTCCATCCAGGCGACCATCCACTGCACATGATTGCCGTAAGAATATTCGCTCGCCAGCGCCGGCTTGTCGGAGCGCCCGAAGCCGATCAGGTCAGGCGCAATCACGCGATGCCCCGCGGCCACCAAGCCTGGGATCATTTTGCGGTAGAGAAAAGACCAGGTCGGCTCGCCATGCATCAGCAGAACCGGTGCAGTGTCGCGGGGGCCCTCATCAATGTACGCAATGCGCAAGCCATCCAGGTCGAAGTAGTGCGGCGAAAAGGGGAAATCGGGGACCCGCTCAAAACACGCCTCAGGCGTTCGCAAGACCTGAGTCTTATCAATCATTGGCAAGGTCACTGACAAGGTCATTGGCAAAATCGTCATCCGAGCGACCTACTCAAATCCGAACGGAAATGATCAGACCCGTATCCGGCGGCAATTGATTATTGAGCACCTCCAGATAGCGCCTAATGATGGCGTCATCCCCGCTGACCTGCTCAATCTTGACCTTTTGCTTGATTTCGCCCACGACCTTCATCGCGCCGCCAAACGCCTTCATCAATACACTGCCTGGACCCCATTCTTTTTCACGCTTGCCGAAGTGCTTTGGCGCGAAAAAAAAGCGTGGCTTGACTCCTGGCAAAGCCAACGCGGGCGCCGACAGGTCAGCCTCGGTCGACAGGACGCCTGACTCTTCCCAATGGGTCGCACCGACCTTGCAACTTTCCACCACATTCTGACCAACGTGACGGTGGACCCTGGCAAGCACTTCGGGGTTACCCGACATATCGACAAAGGCCGTTTTCAATTGGGGATCAATCGCAGCAATGTCGTCGTATGTCAGTACCTGATTGCAGCAACCGAGACCGTTGACGAAGTCCACGTTTCGAGACGAGGTCAGGCCAACAACCTTCTGGGAAATCTTCTTGTCACCATGCAGCATGCAGGCGAGCCCAAACGCTGTTTTCGACGAGACAGACCCGATGACGACTTGCTGGGCGCCAAAGAAATCGTTGTCAATTAAGTAATCGTACAAAATCCAGGACGTTGCAAATAACGGAAAGAAAAGGCTTCGCTCATCTTCGAAACTGCGCAACATTGGGGGCTCGGCAGCCGTCCTCTGATACTTGTTGTAAAGCGCCGGGAGTTTGCTGCGGTGGGGTGCAAAGTCGATGAAATCGGCTGCCGTGACTTTCCCAGGCACCAGGGTCAGATGCGAAGCCATTGGAAAAAAGCCCCAGATCCGTTCACCGACTGGCAACGCTTCGCACTCAGATTCCACGACATCGGCAAAACCCCAGACGGGGATCTTTCCCCAGCCTTCGGGTGCCGGAAAGTAGCCCCAGTAACCGATCGCATCTCCACTGACGGCGTAGCTGATGTTGTTCGCGGTCAACGCGCACCGATCAACCGCGACGCGGACTTCCCCTGCACTAATCGGTAGCGTATCGACCATCACGGACTTGATGCCACGAAGCCGCTGTCGGTTTACCCAGAATTCCTTGATCTGCAACGTTGTCTCCTTAAAAAACCAGACCTGTGGCTCGGAGAAAAACAACCGGGCGCACCTCGGGTTCGGTGTCAGTGAAACATATTGGCACGAACAGTGTCAATTCAACCGAACTTCGCTAATATCACCTAACCGTCAGCCACCGATCCGTTAGAAATCTGAGCCATGACCACCGATGCCTGCGACCTGCTCTCACTGATTCCGGCCGAGGTTCCCGAGGTCAACCGCGTTCCCCACATCCGGGCAAAGATGATGGAGGTCATGGATAACGCAACGGGCGAGGTTTGGCTGAGCCTTGATGAAGTCACGCCCGCCCAAGCCAAGGCCCTGGAGATCGGGCCCGGTATGGTCAAGTACGGCCCAGCGGTCTCGTCGATGGACCGGGCCTGGTTTGACCGCTCGCCAGGCGCGGGCGTGGATGGTCCGCTTGCGGAACGCGAGATCGGTGGACTGCGCTTTCGTCTGGTGGCCAAACCCGGGAAATTTACGCCCCTACCGGGCGGTTCAGGTGTCGAAACGATGGTCGACAAGCATCACTGCGTCGTCTTTTCAGCAGGCCGCGAGCTGGAGTTTCTGATTGATCCGGACGGGGCCGCCTTCGTTGAGCAAGTCGACGCGCTCGCTGATTCGAAACCATTCGAATGTCCACCGGGCTTTAGCCTTCGCCGGCTCATCCTCAGCAAGCCTTGGGTCTTCAGAGCCCCTCGTCCAGCCAAAGCTTACTTTTTCTTCCCGTCTTTGCGCAGCTTCCAGGGACCGGTCACCGAACTGCCCGCTTGATCAACTGCGAACGCAGCGGCCTCCGCTTAAGCAAAAGAATGCGCGGAGGCCAGTGCGCCGAGCCGTTTTGAAATCGCGAAGAATTCCGCGACGGTGTCATCAATGATGCACTGCGCCGATTTGACCTCGTGAATCAGACCTGCGCTCTGTCCCGCCAGTGCCGGGGCTGCCTCCATGTCGCCCTCGAAATACACTCGTCGGATTCCTTTGAAGGCATCGGGAGGCAAGAGCCCAGACTGATGAACGGCGAACATGCTCTGCGACTTGAGCGCACGGATACAGGGCGTGGACTTCTGATTCAACACCAGCGTACCCGTCGCAGATGCATCGACGATTGCGTTCTTATAATTGGCATGAACCGGGCTCTCCGCAGCGCTCACAAACCGAGTTCCCATCTGGATCGCCTCCGCACCCAGTGCAAAGGCCGCCGCCATGCCGCGACCGTCGCAGATTCCGCCCGCCGCAATCAAAGGGACATCCACCTTCTCGCGGATGGCTTGTAGCAGCACCAGCGTGGAAACCTCCTCCGGATTCTTGAAGCCTCCGCCCTCGGCGCCTTCGACCACGAGGCCATCAACGCCTGCATCAACACACTTCTGCGCCAATTCCAGGGTTGGTACCGCATGGTAGACGGCAATCCCCGCGCTCTTGAGCGGTGCGATGAACTTCGCAGGGCTACCTGCCGAAGTGCTCACCCAACGCACACCGCTCTCACAAACAAACCTGAGCATGGCGTCGTCTTTGAGAAACCGGATGGGCAAATTGACCCCAAACGGCAGCCCGGAAGCGCGCATGACCTCGATCTCGCGTTTGCAGTCTTCGGTCTCGCCCGAAGAGGTTTCGATCACCCCCAGCCCCCCAGCTCGCGACACCGCCAGCGCCAACTGTGATCGGGCAATCCATCCCATGGGTGCCTGAACGATGGGATATCGGGCGCCCGTATGGGCGAGGACTCGATTCATGTGAAGTTCCAAACGTTGAGGGCTTTAGGCCAGGAGTTCAATGGCCGATAAAACTCGGCTTTCGTTTTTCGACGAACGCTTGAATACCCTCGCTGAAGTCTGCGTCCAGCGCGGAAGCGACGAAGTTGTCCTGTTCGGCCTGCAATTGCTCCGGGAGCGTCCGGTTCAGCGACTGATTGATCAGATTTTTCGTTCGACCATAAACCGCAGTCG
>Ga0214921_10009958_pt1 | contig 11869 bp, 13 predicted proteins | sample LL1505_MetaG_FD_177992 | JGI IMG/M metagenome (GOLD analysis project Ga0214921, IMG submission 177992) | Freshwater microbial communities from Lake Lanier, Atlanta, Georgia, United States - LL-1505 | ecosystem: Environmental > Aquatic > Freshwater > Lake | place: USA: Georgia | collected...
GCATCGCTTCCCATCTCGATCGCAGTTTCATGCTCAGCAGATCGCCAAGCCAAAGCCAAGATCACCAAAGATGGCGTCTTTATTGAGAAATTAGAGACCGAACCTGCCCACTTCTTGCCCGAGACCACTGATGAACACCTCAACGACAACGTCGTGAATATTCATCTCAACAAATCGATGGATGAGATCAGGGCTGAACTTTCTAAGCACCCGGTTAAGACTCGACTCTCGTTGTCAGGAACGCTGGTTGTGGCGCGCGATCTAGCCCATGCAAAACTCAAAGAGCTCGTTGATTCTGGAAAACCTCTGCCCGATTACTTCAAGAAGTATCCGGTCTATTACGCAGGGCCAGCAAAAACTCCTGAGGGGTATGCCTCTGGTTCCTTCGGCCCCACAACTGCAGGTCGTATGGATTCCTATGTTGATTTCTTCCAAGCTCTTGGTGGATCGATGGTGATGCTTGCGAAAGGCAACCGTTCCAAACAAGTCACAGATGCCTGCAAGAAACATCGAGGTTTCTACCTCGGATCAATTGGAGGACCAGCTGCTCGTCTAGCCCAAGATTGCATCAAGAAAGTCGAAGTCTTGGATTACGAAGAGCTCGGAATGGAAGCGGTCTGGAAGATTGATGTCGAAAACTTCCCTGCTTTCATCGTTGTGGATGACAAGGGCAATGACTTCTTTGCTGAAACCAGCAAACCTTTGACAATTGGCTCGAAGCCAGAAAATTAAAGATTAGTAATAACGCGAGCGCTTGAACTTAGCGAGCGCCTTGCAAGGGGTGTCGTATCGGACATCGATGTAATGCAGACCCCAAGTAATTTGAGTGACCGGATTGGTGCGCCAATCAGTACCGATGATCTCCATCTTGGTAGCTGGAAGGGCTTGAGGGATTCCATGAGCCCCGGTCCGCTTGTTACGAGATTTGTAATTCCAATTGCTCTCTTTGGTCCATAGGGTGTTGAGGCAGGTGAACTGCTTTTCGCCCCAGCCATAGTTCTGTTTTGCCATCTCCTTGGCGACCGAACGCGCGCCCTCAGGTTCGCGGGCCTGCTCCACCTTCTCAATCATGACCGAGACCAAGAGCATGTCCCACGCCAATACTGAGGAGCGATCGCTCATCTCCAACAAGGTTGGCCAGGTTGGTTCGCTCGGGGTTGAGACTGCGGCTTTCAGCTCTTCAGTTGTGGGAGCAGAAACCAGAAGCTCAACTTCGCCTGTAGCGGCAGGTTGGGCATAGGTGACTTCAACCGAGGTTAAGAAGAGGAAGGCAAAGGCCATCGACCCGACAACAAGACGACGTCGCAGCATGGTTCTACCTCCTCTTTCAAGGCTCCAGGTAAGGGGGAATTGGGCTTTAGGGTGACAAAGGATGGGGTGAGTCGCAAATTAAATCCTGCGAGTGGCGCAGAAAACTTCAATCTCACAGGATATGTGGATAATAAAAGCCCAGTTCAGCCCGTATAGAGTCCGATTTATCCGTTTTGTAGCAAAACCCCTTATTTCGGGCTCTCTAAGCGTAAAGCTGGACTGGATCCTCGAGGAGTTCGGTGACGAGAGCGGCGATCTGTGAACGCTCGGATCGGGTCAAAGTGACATGAGCGAAGAGTGGATGGCCCTTCAAGGATTCGACGACGGCCACAACTCCGTCATGGCGACCGACTCGCAAGTTGTCGCGTTGGGCGATGTCGTGGGTAAGGATGACTCGGGAGCCCTGGCCGATTCGGGAGAGAACGGTCAAGAGAACTCCGCGCTCGAGGGATTGGGCTTCGTCGACGATCACAAATGAGTCATGCAATGAGCGGCCACGGATATGGGTCAGTGGAAGGACTTCGATGAGTCCGCGATCCATGATCTCTTCAATAACCTGGTTGGAGACAAGAGCGCCCAAAGTATCGAAGACCGCTTGAGCCCAAGGCGACATTTTTTCGCCTTCAGTCCCAGGCAGATAACCCAACTCTTGGCCACCAACGGGATAGAGCGGACGGAAGACAACGATCTTTTTGTGGAGTCGGCGTTCAAGTACCGCCTCGAGTCCCGCACAGAGCGCTAGCGCTGATTTACCAGTTCCGGCTCGGCCACCGAGTGAGACGATGCCAATCTCGTTATCAAGAAGAAGATCGAGAGCGATCCGTTGTTCGGCCGAGCGACCATGAATTCCAAATGCGTTCTTGTCGCCGCGAACCAAAACCAGACTTTTGTCGGAAGTGACTCGGGCGAGAGCGCTCCCCTTTTCGGAGTGAAGAACAACGCCGGTATGACATGGCAGATCTTTGGCAAGCGGGTCACTTACTTTTTCGCCAGCGTAGAGCGCATCGATTACTTTGCTTCCGACGGTCGCATCGGTCATTCCAGTCCACCCGCTGTTGGGCGCAAGTTCAGCGCGATATTCCTCGGCGGTAATTCCCACTGATGATGCTTTGACGCGCAGTGGAAGGTCTTTAGTTACGAGAACAACATCTTTGCCTTCGCTGACGAGATTGCGAGCGACCGCCAAGATTCGCGAGTCGTTTGTGCCATCGCGCAAAAATCCATGAGGCAGCGATGATGTATCGGTGTGGTTGAGCTCTACTGAGAGAGTGCCGCCAGAAGCCGTGATTTTCAATGGTTTATCGAGGCGTCCGTGCGAGATTCGTAAATCGTCGAGTTGGCGAAGAGCCGCGCGGGCAAAATATCCGAGTTCGGGATGGTCGCGTTTTGACTCTAATTCACCGATAACTGCAATCGGGATGATGATTTCATGCTCATCGAAGCGGAAGAAAGCGGAAGGATCAGCAAGCAGGACGCTGGTGTCCAAGACATAGGTCTTGCGTCCTTCGGAGCTACTACGGGCCAAGAAACTCCTTTGTATTCTGTTGTATCAGGCACTTCCACGGTGGAAAGTGGGGGACGACGCCGTCAGAGGAAAATGTAAATCCTCAAGTAGGTCGAGCTTTGGCGACACGCTCAAGTTGAGGTTGAGGTTTATTTATCGACCCAATCGACGGTGGCGAGCGGCATAAGAACGGAGTGCGCGGAGGAAATCAACGCGACGAAAATCTGGCCAATAAGCCTCACAGAAATAAAACTCTGATTGGTGGCTCTGCCATAACAAGAATCCGCCGAGTCGTTGCTCACCGGAAGTTCGGATCACTAGTTCGGGATCGGGTTGGCCCGCGGTGTAGAGATAGCGATCGATGGCGGAAGCATCAAGTTCCTCGGCAATCTCGGAAATCTCTTTTCCAGAGTTCTCGCACTCCAACAAGTACTTCTTTACCGCATCGACAATCTCTAGCCGACCGCCGTAACCAATCGCAACATTGACTGCGACTCCTCCGATGGCATGGGTTTTCTGTTCTGCAGCTGTGAGTCGATCATTGAGCGCTTGAGGAAGGAGCTCTCGCGATCCGACCACCTTTATGCTCCAACGACCGGTAGCGCTGAGGTCATCGACCGTTTCGCCAATAATTGAGTAGAGCGACTGCAACTCTCCTTGCGAGCGCTTCAAGTTGTCGCTCGACAATAACCAGAGCGTCACGACATCGATCGATGTTTCTTCACACCAGGTGAGCAGTTCAATGATTTTTCCAGCGCCGGCGCGATGCCCATGAGATGAGGATGTGTCACCCGATTTTGATGGATTCTCTTTTGCCCAACGTCGGTTCCCATCGAGGATTACACCGATATGGCGAGGCGTTTTGGTGAGGTCGAGCTTTGCTACCAACCTCCGCTCATAGAGGGGATAGAGCGCAGATTTGAGGATGGAACGGACTGTCATTGGACGGGGAATTCCCTCATTACTTTCCGCTCAGCGAGAAAGGATGCGACCGGCAGCGTTCCGGCCAAGATAAAGAGAATCATCCGCTTGATGGTGAAACGTGCTCGGGCCGTGAAATGGATGGCAGCAAGAACGTAGAAGGCGTAGACGTAACCATGAACGAAGGGAATCCACTTCACTTTTGCCGCTAAATCAGGGTTATCCATGAGATACACGACGGGGAGCTCAACGAACCAGAGCAGTAACGACATGATTCCTGCTGCAAACGCCATAAATCTGTAACGCTTGATAACACCGTTCATGCTCGTACTCCTTCTTCGATTCGTCTCTTGCGGCCGTAGAACGGTAGAAAAACTACTACCAGCGCCATAAGCCACCAAATAACAACATAGGAAATATGTTGCCAGTAATAACCAGGAACGTTCGGTCTTGCCGGGTCAATTTCTACTCGGGGAAGGTTGAGGTTCTTTCCATCAACAACCTCGGACTGCGCCACGACATAGCCATCGAAAATCGGAAGGTCATACATTCCAACAAGGAGCGATGGGTCGAGTCGGCTAAGTGCGCCATCGCTCTTTGCCACTCGATCCTCAAATTGGCGCACCAAAAGTCGACCTTGGACGGTGACTTCGCCTTTAGGAATGTCAGATCCATTTACGCTGCGCACTACCAAGATTGCGCCGCTACCTTCTACTTCTAAGAGACCGACTAGCCAGGTTTTCTTCTTCCCGTTCTTATCCTCTTGTCCAGGAGCGTCAAATTGCATGGCATACCGACCACTAAAAGTGACAATGCGATTGATGGCGTTATCGCTGAGATTCGAAGAAGGCTGTGCAATATCAGTTAAGGCAATTACAGGTTGTTCAACGTATGGCTTTTGGAGTTCTTTCAATTCTGCGGCGCGATCTAATTGCCAAAATCCAAGCTTTACGAAAGTTCCACAGAGCGCAAGAATCACAAGTCCTACGCCAATTTTCTTCATAAAGCCCTAGTTGCTTCTCTCATCTTCGATACGTCGATCATTCATTTTTTTCCAACGTTTGTAGAAACTTCGTAGCAAAATCACAGTTGCTAGCGTCAAGAAAATCATCGTTACCGAGCCTGCGACCCCGGCGTCGTATACCTGTTGTTCCATGTCATCATTCTCCCATGAGTGAACGTTTCTCAAATCTCACGCCAGAAGAGCGTGCTTTGCTGGAGAAGAGATACGGCAAGAAGCGGAAGCAGACCTGGATTATTCCCGCAGCAATCACTCTCATCATTTTTATACCATGGTTAATGTGGAGCGCTTGGCATCACTCAAACCCTGAGATTCGTTACACCTTGGTTAGTTTTCAAAATGAGAAATCAGAGTCCATCGATATCACCTATCTCATTGAGCGACGTGATCCTTCTATTCCTCTAACCTGCACTCTTGTTGCGCGTGATATCGATAAGAATGTTGTCGGGGAGATTGAAGACCCCATCCCTGCTTTATCGAACCGACAGTTCACTAAGACCACGAGAATCCCAACTCGAATCACGCCCGTGAATGCAGCTGTCATGGACTGCCGTGCAGCACAAGAATGAAATAAGTACCCTTATCCCCTTATGAGCAAGACCTGGTTGACCCAAGAAGCAGCAGATCGCCTCGCTGCTGAATTGGCGCACCTGGAAACAACGGGGCGCTCTGAAATAGTAAAGAAGATTGAATCAGCCCGAGCCGAAGGTGATTTGAAAGAGAACGGTGGCTATCACGCCGCGCGTGAAGAGCAAGGAAAGATGGAGGCGCGTATCCGTCAGCTCAAGCACATGTTGGAAAATGCAGAGATCGGCACTCCTCCATCCAGTGCAGAAGGCATTGTTGCTCCTGGTATGAAAATTACCGTCGAAATCATGGGCGATGAGATGCAGTTCTTGCTCGGGTCCCGCGAAATCGCATCAGGTGATCTCGATGTCTACAGCGAAAAATCTCCACTTGGTTCAGCCGTTATGGGCGCGAAGATTGGCGAAGAGAAGTCCTACACCGCCCCTAACGGAAAGAGTATTTCCGTCAAAGTATTGAATGCCGAGATCTTTAGCTAGGTTCTTACTTCGAAGCGGTATTGATGTACTTCCGCACACTCAGCGGGATAAAGATCGCCATGATGATCACCATATAAATCAGCGACATCTGTAATGGATTCTGGCTTGGCCATGAATTTGCTGTGACGCCGAAAATATTCTGAAGGCCGAAGAGTTCGCGGCAACCGGCGACCATTGTTGAGACTGGATTCCATTCCGCAAAGTATTGGAGCGCTTTCGGCATTCCGGTAGTTGGCGCAAATGCGTTGGATAAAAATGTCAGTGGAAACACAGCGATGAAGACTGCTGCGTTAGCTACTCGGGCTGAACGTACAGAGAGCCCAATCAAAACTCCTACCCAGGCCATCGAGAAACCGAATAACAAGAGAAAACCAAAACCAAGAAGTACATTGAGAAATCCGGAAGATGGGCGCCACCCAACAAGGTAACCAGCCAGCCCCATAACGGTGAGAACGACAATATTGAGCGCGCCATCACCCAAAGTGCGACCAAAGACAACGGCAGAACGAGAGATTGGAAGCGAGCGGAAGCGATCAATCAAGCCCTTTTGCATATCTTCAGCGAGACCAACCGCAGTTCCGGCCAAGGTGAAGGCCACGGTTTGGACAAAGATTCCCGGCATAAGTAATTGGACATAATCAACGCCCGGAATTCCGGTTGAAATCGATCCACCAAATACATACCTAAAGAGAAGTACGAACATCACTGGTTGGATGGTGGAGAAAATCAGAACTTCTGGAATGCGTATGAGCTGTAGAAGTTGGCGCTTGGTGATAACCAAGGAATCAGAGATTGATGTCATCATTTCTTTTTCTTCTTTCTCCGTGCTCGAGGATCGACAATTTCCTCTTCCTTCTTCTCTTCGGCGACGTGGCCAGTAAGTGCAATAAACACGTCATCAAGCGATGGACGCTTCAATCCGATATCAAGTGGGTGAATTCCTGCGTCATCGAGGGAGCGGGCTGCTTCAATCAACGCTTTCGAACCCGTTGTGACTGGTGCAGAAACTTGGCGACTTCCTTGGTCGACAGCTGCTTTACCGCCGCTGACTTTCTCGACGATCTCAGTCACTTTTTGTAGATCCTGTGATTCGGCAATAATTTCAAGACGTTCGCCACCAACCTGGCGTTTCAATTGATCAGATGTTCCGCGAGCAATGACAGTTCCATGATCAATAACGGCAATGTCATCAGCGAGTTGATCGGCTTCTTCCAAATATTGTGTGGTGAGAAGTAGCGTTGTTCCATCTTTTACGAGACCGTCAATGACGCCCCACATTTCTTGGCGACCACGTGGATCAAGTCCCGTGGTCGGCTCATCAAGGAAGAGAATCTTTGGTCTGACAATGAGCGATGCAGCAAGATCTAGCCGGCGTCGCATACCGCCGGAATACGTTCGAATCGGGCGACGAGCAGCCTCAGTTAATGAGAATTGTTCAAGTAATTCTTCTGCCCGCTTTTTTGCTGCAGATGGCGACAAGTGATAGAGGCGACTGAACATCACCAAGTTATCCCAGCCGGTCAACGTTTCATCGACTGCGGCATATTGACCAGATAGTCCAATTACTTCGCGAACTTTGTCGGGATCTTTAATGACATCAATTCCTGCGACAGTTGCATGTCCTGAATCTGGTGTGAGTAATGTCGCAAGGATGCGAACTGTTGTGGTTTTTCCGGCTCCATTAGGTCCAAGTACGCCTAAGACTGTGCCTTCTTCGACATCAAGACTCAAGCCATTGAGCGCCGTGACTTTGCCTTTGTCATAAGTTTTGACGAGATTTTCTGCAATAACGCTTTTCACTGTTGACATGGTAGTAAACTTCATCCTCTAATCCAAATCACCGTTAGGAAATCATGGCTCGCCACAAAGTTGATCACTCAAAGCCGCTCTCACATCGCGAAATTCTCATCATCATGAGTGGTCTCATGACTGGTTTGCTGCTGGCGGCGCTTGATCAGACCATTGTCTCGACTGCGCTCAAAAGTATCGTCGAAGATTTCAATGGCTTGAACCATTACACCTGGGTCGTCACTGCATACTTATTAACCTCGACCGCCTCAACTCCGCTCTACGGAAAAGTTTCCGATCTTTACGGGCGACGTCCTGTCTACCAATTCTCAATTGTGGTTTTTCTTCTCGGTTCATTACTTGCTGGCGCATCTACAAATATGGAACAGCTCATCATCACTCGCGCAATCCAAGGAATTGGCGCCGGCGGTCTGATGGGTCTCACCTTTGTCATCATTGGCGATCTTGTTGCACCTCGTGAACGCGGCAAATATCAAGGACTTTTCGGCGCAGTTTGGGGATTGTCATCAGTTGCTGGACCGCTGCTCGGCGGATTCTTCTCTGACAATGGCACAATTCTTGGCATCACTGGCTGGCGCTGGATCTTCTTCATCAATCTCCCCTTCGGAATCTTGGCGCTAGTCGTCACATCTATCGTTCTTCACATTCCTAAAGTAAAACGGGAACACAAGATTGATTACTTCGGAGCTTTCTTACTTATTGTTGCGGTTGTGGCGCTACTTATTGGACTTTCAGTCCTTGGGCCAGAAAATGGCTGGACTGAATCGCGAACGCTGGCAGCAATTATTGGCGGCGCACTTGTTGCTATTTTCTTCGTTCTTTGGGAAGGAAAGGCAGTCGAGCCGATTCTGCCCCTAACATTATTTAAGAATCGGACCTTCACTCTCACTTCCATCATCGCTTTTGTGATTGGTGCTGGAATGTTTGGCGCCATCATTATGTTGCCGCTTTATCTCCAGATCATTCAAGGCAATTCTGCAACATCCGCTGGACTCAAACTCATCCCCTTGATGTTGGGAATTCTTATCTTCACAATCACAAGCGGGCGATTAATCACAAAAAATGGAAAATACAAGATCTATCCTGTTGTGGGCTCAATTGTGATGAGCTTTGGAATCTTCTTGATGAGCACCGCAAAAGTTGCGACGCCTTATTGGCAGATTGCCCTGTTTTCGGTCGTTGTAGGAGCAGGTCTAGGATTAACAATGCAGACCATTGTTATTGCGCTACAAAACGCGGTTGACTTTAAAGACCTTGGCATTGCTACTTCATCAAATACCTTCTTCCGCAGCCTCGGTGGTGCATTCGGAACTGCGATATTCGGAACAATTTTGAGCAATCGCTTAGCCGAGAATCTCAAAGTTAATTTTGGCGCTCTCGCTGCATCAAACCCTGACGTTATGAAGTCCGTTGATCCATCCTTGTTGGAGAGTTTGAAATCCAATACCGAAGTCATTGCAAAGTTACCGGCTCAAGTCCAAGGCGTCGTGCTCGATGCTTTCTCTTCATCCTTCCACACCGTCTTCTTGGTTGCTTTCCCAGTAGTAGCTATCGCTTTCTTCTTTGCAATTGGCCTTGAAGAGAAAACTTTGCAAGATAGCGCCAGCCATGCAACGGCACGTCAAGATGCTGCGGGCGAGTCCCTCGGCTAGAGATAGATGAACTCTCCTTTTAAAGGATTACCCAAAGAAGTCTCAGTACTAACTTCTATCTCTTTTCTCGTAGCTGTTGGCTTTGGCTTGATCATTCCTGCCATACCAATCTTTGCGAAAACTTTTGGCGTCTCCAATACGCTCATTGGATTGATCATTTCTTCCTTTGCCATTATGCGTTTTCTCTCAGGACTCTTCTCGGGTAAATTGGTTGATCGATTTGGTGAGCGCGTAGTACTGGGTTTTGGCTTATTCATGGTCTCAATCTTTACTTTGCTTGCAGGACTTGCACAAAGTTACGAACATTTGCTGATTTTCCGCACTGCAGGTGGGCTCGGATCATCAATGTTCTCAGTTTCAGCTGGAGCGCTCATACTTCGCGTCGTCTCCGATAGCCAACGCGGACGTGCTCAATCACTCTATAACGGCGGCTTTATTGCTGGCGGAGTAGCAGGACCAGCCTTTGGCGGAGCGCTCATCGCCATCTCGCCTCGTGCACCATTCTTTATCTATTCTGGTTTATTGATTGCTGCTGGAACTGTTTCTTTGGTCTATCTTCATGAAAGCAGACTTGGCGCGAAGGTTGTGAAGGAAAGTGAAGAACGAGCTTTGACTATTCGGGAAGCGCTACAAATCAAGCCATATCTTTACTCGCTTTTTCTTGCCTTCCTTGGAAGTTGGGTTCTCTTTGGCATGCGATCTTCAATCCTGCCGCTCTTTGTCGTAGAAGATCTTGGTGCTAGCGCATCCATTGTTGGATTAAGTTTCACCATTGCTCTGATTGCTCAAGGTTCAGTCATGGTCCGCGCTGGGAAATACTCAGATAAGAATGGCCGCAAACCGGTAATTCTTACCGGATTCTCGATTGTGATGCTGGCTCTAGCGTTGTTAATGGTTTCTGCCAATATCTATATGTATTTGATTGCGATGATTGTGATGGGGCTCGGTGCAGGATTTGCCGCTTCAGCTGGCGCAATCATCGGTGATGTCATTAAAGGAAAGAGTGGCAAGGTTTATGCCTTCTGGCAGATGTCCGGCGATGCCGGAATGATGGTTGGGCCCGTGCTGCTTGGCTTTGTGTCAGACCATTTTTCATACCGCGCAGCTATTGGTGTGAGCGCGGCGGTATTTAGCCTTGCAATAATTGCTGCAATAAGAATCCCCGAGACAAATACTGCTCGTCTCGGGGATTCCCAAAAACCTCAGCTCAATGAGGCTTAATTTCTAGCTTTAGTCGTTATTTCCTCGCAAGATTGCGATGAGACGTAGGACTTCGAGATACAACCAGACCATCGTCATCAGAAGACCAAAACCTGCACGCCATGATTCTTCTTGTGGAACGCCGGCGCGGACGCCTTCTTCAATCTGATCGAAATCAAGGATGAGGAAGAAGGATGCGATTGCAACGCCAGCGATTGCAAGCATTGGACCAAAACCGCTCAAGCCATAAAGGCCCATTCCATTACCTAATCCAAAGAATGAACCAATAAGACTTCCGAGCGCCAAAATGAAATAACCAAGAGCTGCGCCCATCAACATACGAGTGAACTTCGGTGTTGCACGTAGACGTCCACTCTTATATAGGAAGAGCATTCCAACAAATGCCGCAGATGTTGCGACGATTGCTTGTTGGACAATTCCGTCATAGAGGGTTTCATAAACTTTACTGATAATTCCAAGCGTGAGTCCTTGGCACACGGCATAAGCAAGATAAACAGCAGGACGTACTGTCTTGCTAAAGATTCCAATCATTGCGGTCACGAGTCCGCCAATGAAACCAACCATGAGCGCACCGCCACCAAGGTTGAAGTACCAGGCTGATGCGCCAACAAGGATCGAAGTTCCGAAGAGCATTCCGGTGCGAGCGACGACATCATCCATGGTCATACGACCGGTACGAAGTGACGACGCTGCCGGAGCGTTATAGGTCTCTTCTAGATTATCGACTTCAGTGTTCTGTGGAATGGTGCCCATTGAGGCATAGCCTCGACGATTTCCAAACGCTTTCCCGAGAACGGGATTAGAACTGTTCATTGCTCTCCTTTTACGGTTCCTCGTCGCCACTTAGCGATGAGGTCTTACTCTGCAATGCGAGTGCCCCCGGTGGGGGTCGAACCCACACTTGGACGATTTTAAGTCGTCTGCCTCTGCCATTGGGCTACAGGGGCTTACCTGCGTGGGCAAATCTACTCGCCTTTTTCACCACCGAATCCAATTGGGATCGCGTGAGCTTTCCCGTAAAAGTATTCTGTTGGCTGGGATGGTAACTCCCGATCACTAATCTAATATTCCCGTCGCTTCCGCGAAACTTGAAACTGGCGCCATGACCGAACTTTGGGCGCTTTCTCGGCAATTGTTCATCTAGTTCAATCAATGTGTCGAGCGTCGCTTTCCATGCAATCGATCCCAGCGCCAAAAAAGTTCGCACCGAAGGCATTAGAAGTTCAAACTCTCGCTGTAGCCATGGATGACAGGTCGCAGCTTCCTGAGTCGTCGGCTTATTTCCTGGCGGTACACATCGAACCGCACAAGCGATTCGAGTATCAATCAACGATTGTCCATCATCGCGTGATGTGCTGGTCTCTAA
>Ga0214921_10009960_pt1 | contig 11868 bp, 21 predicted proteins | sample LL1505_MetaG_FD_177992 | JGI IMG/M metagenome (GOLD analysis project Ga0214921, IMG submission 177992) | Freshwater microbial communities from Lake Lanier, Atlanta, Georgia, United States - LL-1505 | ecosystem: Environmental > Aquatic > Freshwater > Lake | place: USA: Georgia | collected...
TCCTTATGACTTGTTAGAAGCAGCAGCAGATCCAAAATAGAATCCAATGATACTTAATAGAATTTGACGATTTTCAGAAGTGAAGAGATAACCATTTATCTCAACAAAGAATTTTCTTGTTGATTCTGGAATCAAACCAAACAATCCTTCTGGAGTTTTTGCATCTACTTCCACAAAGGTAGGAATACCAAAGAATGGAAGAACGAATGGTGCTAAGAAGGTTGCAAAAAGAACAGAGAGAACTATGATTTGTCTAACTACTCTGCCCACATCTAGTGGAACTCTTTGTACTGCCTTGTCTTGGTTCTCAGTTGTTTGCTTATTAGCAGCCATCAACTGATTGAACATTTCCTTCTGATCTTGTGCTTTCTGAGCCATATAACGGAATAGGAATCCCGTTGCGCCACCACCAATCAATGATATTAATTCTGTTGAAATCATTATTTACCCTTTCTTCTATTTCTTAATTGCTTTGATACTTTTGAAACTGGGAATCTTTTTATTACACCTTTGTGCATTGGGAAGATTGGTGCATCAATGCCAGTTGTTGTTCCTGGTCCCATTGCTGCTGATGCTGAAGATAATTGTGTACCTGCAACTCCTTGCATCTCTTCATCTATTCTTTTTATAATAGCAGTAAGAACCATCAGTGCTCTATCATTCAAATCTAATTCATAACCTTCTTTTATAGTTTTTAGTTCTTTGTTCATTGCAAGAGCACGAAGTCTTGCATACAAAATTTGATCAGTTGTGCAGATGTTTATTAGATTTGTAAGAAGATTGATTAGTTCTCTACGGATTCTTGAATTTGCTGATCTGAGAAAGGGATATCGCAAATTGAACATTGTGTATTGTGCTTTTTGAGCATTTTCACCTGCAAGTAAAAGAAGATTATAGAATTTTCGTGGTAGAACCAGAGCACCCTTTTGTTGCTCGATGTCCATTACTTTCTGATCTGCTTTAACTGCTTTTGGTATCATCAGTCTCCACTTCCTGTCTTTTTCTTGTAGCATTTAACTACTGCTGCGCTTGCATATGCAGATGGCCAAACTTTGAATCGTGATTTCACACTTGCTTTACATGCTGCATGTGCTTTTTTGTTTCTTGGGTTCCACTTCTCACAAATAAAGTTTGATAGAGCACTTGTGTAGTTTTCTTTTAGTTTTTTCTTGCTTGGTCTATACTTACCCTTTTCAGCACTCCATGTTTTGCCTGTCTTATGGCTGCTAAACTGTTGACCTTTTTTATGTGCTTTTTGTTTTAATCTGACTGCTTTCTTCTTTTCTTTAGAAGACATCTCACCCCATGTTTGGGGAGTTTCAGAAGATACTCTTTTTGCAGGTCGGCACTTAACTCTGCCTTTACCTTTATAAGAACCACAAGGACTGCCATCCTGAGCAGTCCATCTTTCCTTAAACCATCTAGCAATGTCTTCTTCTAATCTCATTTGTTATATTTCCCTAAGTTTATTTATAATTCTTCTATCTAGGGGAATATTTAACAAATCAGTTTCTGGTATGTTTTGTGGTAAATTATTTAAAAAAACAATAAAGGTTTTTAAATAAGGGTGCAAGTCCCGTTCTATACGACTGAATAGAAGCCTGGTTGCAGGTACAATATCAAATACATTATAAAAAATAATAATATGGTTTAGTATCAGTCTTTCTCGTAACTCACCTGATGCTTTATATTTTCTTAGTAGTCTTTTTAGATATTTTATACGATTCATATCCTCTTGGAATTCGGATATGTTTTTACACTGAGGATTGTTATACATCTTCATTGCAAACATCATATAATTGTCATCATTTAAAATATCAAAATTCATAGTAACTACTTTTTGGGTGGCTTATCTTTTTTCTTATCTTCCTTTGGTTTCAAGTATTTATTCTTAATTCTTTTAAGATCTTTGTGCTTCAATACTTTTCTCCTTAACAATTCCATTTGCGAAGTGATTTGTTAATTCTTGAATTTGGATCTCTTGCTGTCTTTGCAGAAGTCAATTTTCTCTTCATACCTTTCATTCTTCTACAGAAAGACAATCTTCTTTTTGCTTTTTTGGATCCCTTCTTAAGCTTAGAAGGATGTGTTGTTACCGCTGTTTGTAGTTTTGATCCTGGGTTTTCTCTTCTATATGCAGCAACACCCTTTTTATTAAGTCCACCTTCTGGATTCTTTCCTTCTTTGCGTGTCCATGCTGCTGATTCAGATACTGCCTTGATTGTATCTCTAATCTGAGAAGCACGAGCAGATAGACCACCCTTTTTGTCTATCTTGGCAATCTTACCTTCTTGTCTTTTAATGAACTTTTCTCTTTGTTCTGGAGTGAGAACACCTGCTCTATATTTACGAATAGTTCTTTTTGTGCTCTCTTTTAAGAAATCAAAATAGTTCTTCATTTGTTAAACCTTTGGTAATGGTGGTAATCCCGGTAGTGATTTTCTTTGTGTTCTTGGTTCTGGATTTGGTCTTGATGCCCTATCCTTCTTTTGAAGTCTGGGTGCTAAGTATTTTGTTGCACCTTCATCTGCTTCACTAATGTTATTATTTCTACTTCTGTTATATGAAGTTGAGACAACTCTTACATTACCATTACCATTTGAACCACCTCTTGAGAGTGGTTTCTTGTGATCTACATCCTTACCCTTCAAAAGACCCTGACCGATCTTGATCAATTGATCTCTTGTTTTATTTGCAGACTTTGCACCAAGTTTTCTTTTTGCTGCGCGAACTGCTGCTCTTCTTCTTGCAGTCCATCTCTCGCCGCGCTCTTTAATTGCCTTTGGAGAAGATTGGTGTTGTCTGTATTCTTTTGCGTAATATGATCTTGTCTTCTCTTTTGCTGTGCGTGGTCTTGATTCTACAAGAATATTCATTATTGCTTCTGCAAGTTTCTTTTTACTCTTCTTTTTTGCTACTGGTGCTTTGACTGGAGTACGAAGTCTCTTGAAGAGAGTCTTTACTGCATGTTCTGGTGCTTCTTCTGGCATGATTGCTCTAAATGATTTGTAATCACCAGCAGCAGCATGTCTTCTAGCAGCAGTACCACTTACTTCTCTACCATTTACTGACATTCTTTTAGCACCGGGAGATATCACTTCAAATGATTCAAAGTGCTTTGCATATGGTGCCATTCTTTCCTTGAAATCATCAACTCTATCAGCACCAACAACCATCTTTACATGCTTATAACCTTGATCCTTCAAATGTTCAATTGCATGGAAAGGACTTGCAACCTTTTCATGGTGTTGAATATTTGCACCGGGGAAAAAGTCTCTCATGATTGAAACTTTTTCATGTGGATGTAAAGGATTCTTTTCTCTCACTGCCTTTACTTTATGTGTTGGACCGCTGCCAGAAGTAAACACAACATGATGTGCTCCTGTCTGTGCAGCGGTATCCATCACATGTTGAATGATATGTCCGTGTCCTGCTGTTGGTGGTTGATTCCTACCAAAAGAAAAAACTACGGAATCATTTCCGTTTTTCGCTTCAATAATAAAATCCCTAAAAGACTTCATTTATTCCAAGGTAGTTTTGGTGATACCCACTTATATACTGCTGGTCCTGTGAAGGCACCTACAACATATACAACGAGTGTAAAAAATACTGTTCCTAAAACTTTAGATGCTAGTAGTTCCATTTTCGGTTATCTCCTTTTTATTTTTTGGTGCAGACTTCTTTGGTTTTTGTTGAGTAACTTCTGTCTTTACTTCTTCTACAGCAACAGGTTCTTCTGTCTTTACTTCTTCTACCTTTGCTGGTTCTTGTGGTAATTTTGCAAATTCGATTGGTACTGGCTTCTTGTTCTTTGCTTCATTTATTTTTTGCATCAACCAAAAACCACTAATCGGACCAATCTCTTCTGATTCTAGTGTTGACTTCCAATACCATCTTCCATTATTTCTTACATATAGACCACCATATAATTCTTTATATTGCGTCATTAATATAGACTTGTGACTCATTTTCCACCCTTTCCTTTACCTTTGCCGCATCCGCAGCCTTTATCTTTTGCCATTGCTTTTCTTTCTTCTCTTCTCTTTGACATATTAGTATCCTCTATTATTTATTCTTCTTAACTTATGAATAATTGATTCTGAAACTGTTTCTTGTTGTTGTCCTGGCTTCTTCTTATCCCATTTCTTTGGTAAAGTAAAGTTTGCTTTTGAGAAATCCTCTCTATCTACCATCTTATAACCAGTACCAGATTTCTTATGAACTGCAACATATCCTTCGGGATGTGTTGGTCTTAGTTCACCAGTATCAGCATCTTCTAGATAAGTTCCAAGACCCTTTGCCTGTCTAAACTTATCAACTAAATGTAACTTTGCCTTTGCAAGAGCAGAATGAGCATTAAACATTGAATCATATGCTTCTGCATTATCTCTGATATGGTTCAATACAGGTTGTGATGCTTCAAGATGTTTCTGTATTCCCTTTTGAGATTTTAATTTTGCTCTCTCTCCTTGGAATCTATTATTTAGATAATCATGGAATCCTTTTGCAGATCCCTTCGGAATACCATTTCTTACATTGTAGTTTGTGTATGTTTTTAGATGAGCAACATAATCAGGATTTCTTGAAATTTCATCCATTAAATCTCCTGATTCTGGGAGATGTGACATCGCATGACCTAAGTGTTCAAGAGTTCTCATATGATCTCGCTCTGACATATGAGTTTCTTCGCCTTCATCATTCATTCTTGCATTTTTAAAATAGACATCTGGATGTCCCCCAAAGTGGGAGAGATCAGGATCAAATCTTGCCTTCATATTTTCAAGAGTATCACCTTCATATCCAGTGTGAACAACTATTCCTAATCTAGAACCCATTATCTTCTTTGCTTCATCCGAATCCATTGGTGAGGAATATGTAATTGTATTTGGTCTAAATGTTACATGTTCTTTGTTACCAATTTTTCGAAGTTCAAGATCTTCTGGTGTAAACATCAAATCGCCTTGATATACACCTTTCATTTCACCAAGTTTTGGTAAATGCTCTAATGCTGCTTTTAGTTTTGCTTGTAGTTCCGGACTATCTGGATAGTTTGCTTCTACATCTTCTGGTGAATAATTTACTTTTGGTGTTTTATTAAATGCACCTTTTGTAGCAACAAAGAACATTCCTGTCTCTGGATGCCTACCAAATACAACTGCTGGAGCACCATCATACTTTGTTGTTACGAAAAACTCTTTACCACCTTTACCAGTCATTCCATGTGAAAGACCGTGGACATAATCCATAGCAGTTTTGAAACCGCGACTACCTTCATCGAAGATTCTATCTTCGAGATGTTCCATGTGGATATTTTTTCCACCTGCTGCTTCTTTCAAAAGTTGTAAAAATTTTTGTTTCATATTATGGTACTACTCCTGGGTCATATGCAGATGTAAATGTAAAAGACTTATAATTTAATGGTAGATTAAATGTAGTCCAAGATGCTGTTCCTATGCCTTGTGAAAAATTAGTTGGTAGTAATAATTGACATTTAGTATCATCAAAATTTGTAAATTCTATTATATTATTAGTTGTGCCATTTTGACCAGCATTATAACTGAATCTTGTATAAGAAATTGTCAATAAAGAAGTACTTTTTATAACTTTACAATATGTACCATTTATTATTTTTTGACAAAATTCAAAACTTCCAAAATTTGATGTTCTTATAGCCATGAATCAATATAAGCCATAAATTGAAACTGTAGTTTGTGTACCTGTATAAGTGTATGATCTAATTTGTATTGGTAATATAAAATTACCAGTAATAAAAGTCATATCACATGTGGTTCCATCTAAATTTGTAAATGTAAATGTTGAGTTGGTAGCAGTTGCAACTATTAATAATCCTCTGTGAGCAGGGATCACAGCAGTTTTTGCAATTGTATCTGTTCCAGCATTTTTTATTTGAAATATTTTATCATAACTTGGTTGGTTGCTAGTTCGTATTGCCATTCTTTACCTCAATTTGTTAATTGTACGAGATAAAGTTATTTATAATCCAGCCAACGCTCCCAAAGTTTATTTCGGTTTTCATCTAATAATACGATATGGACAACATCCTTGCCTGGTGCTTGTGCGGGTCGTAGGAGTCGCATATTCGCTTCCTGAGGGGTTCTATTCCCTTTACGAAGGTTACAGGGGTGGCAGGAAGCAACTAGATTAGTCCAACTATTAAGACCGCCCCTACTTTTTGGTAAAACATGGTCTACTGTACTATTTTTTGAAGTTAGTTTACATGAACAATATTGGCAAATATTGTTGTCTCTTTTTATGATATTCTTTTTTGATAAACCAACTTTACGAAATGGAATTCTTATATAATTAATCAACATAATCGCAGCAGGAAGTTCAAAAACTCCACTACTGGTTTTAATTGAATATGTGTGATTATAATTAAATGGTTTGGTGGCTTTACCAGCAGATAAGAGATTTACTGCTCTCTGCCAGTCAATTACTGATATTACCTCTTCTGAGGCATTCAGAAGTAACACTTGTCGTGTCATAAAAAGTCTCCGTCACTTATTGTGCATTATCAGATGCTTGGAACTTCATCATCTTTGGAGAAACTGGTGGAACTTCTTCCGCATCTGGAGTGAGTTTACCAGGATTATCTACGGATGAACGAAGAATTCTTGCTGCAAATCCCATAAACTTACTTACATATTGTGTAAATTCATCTCTGTATTGATCAAAATCTTTATCGCCTTGACGGAAGGTATCTTCCCACTTCTTGAATCCTTCTGAAACCATATCAATTTTTAAATCTTTAATTGGAATGCTATTTTGTTCTGCAACTCGATAAAGACGATCACGAACCCAGTTCATAAATTCTTGATCATTTAATTGTAAAGAATTCATCATCATATTTCTTTTTCTTGCAATTGCTTGCACAGAATAAGGTCTGATGACTACTTCTTCATTTAGTAATTTTTTAAATGTAAACTTCATGTGGTTATACTAACAGAAAACGGGTAAAAGTCAAGTATTATCTACCTCTTTTTAACATTTTTAATCTTCTTTGAATCATTGGATCATGCATTGCACCAGTAAGTGCGCCTGCTGCACTTTTTCCTGCTGCAGCAACACTTGTTCTACTTCCAGAACTTCTAGAAAGTCTTCTTAAATCTGTTAATCTTGTATTTATTTCTTGAGAAGATGCACCACTTCTTCTCATATCTGCTCTTATTTGATTTATTTCTTTTGAACTCATACCAACTTGTTCATTAAATGGAAGTCTGTTTTGAGTCTCTGATCTGAAATCCTTGAATGGCTTTGGTTCATAAACTTCAGGTGCTTGTGTGTGTACTTCTGGTGATTCGTCTTGATCTTGAGCATGGATATCCTCCTTGCCTTCAAGACCTATCATTTGTGCTAGTTCATCTGGCTTAACACCAAGACCATGAGCAAGACGGTGTACATTTTCCTTGTCAATAACACCATCTTTGATTGATTGTTTTAGTGTTGTAACAAGGGCATCAAATTCCTTGCCAGTTCCATGCATTGGAACTCTTTTATCATCTTCTGAAGATTTTACACCCTTGAATGATTGTGCTGCTATTGATTTACCTTGTTCCATCGTTAAGCCTTTCTTATTTAAATGCCTTTAGAGCATTTTCTAGATCCATAAATTTTTTCTTAAAATCATCTAATTTAGTAGTATTGCCATCAAAAAGAGCAATTGTATCTTTTTCTATCTTTAAATTCTTAAGTGCTTTATTTAACATAGAAACCGTTTTATATGTTTGTTTTGCTCCCTTGCTAACGGTATCTATTTCTTTTATTATTTGATTAATTTTCATATTTCCTCTTCTATTTATTTATATAGAACGAGTTATTTCTAATTGTTTTGTCATGGTATATTATCTAGGTTGAGATAGTAATTGAACCTGAATTGCATTTCTTATTTTTTCAACTTGGTGACTTACAAATACTGGTTCAATGTCATCAATTTTCTTAGAATTACACCACTGAACTAGAAGAAAACCTGTAATTTGATTTTTTACTTTTAGTGGTAAAACGCTAAATGCTTCTATATTTCTGCTTTCAAAGAATTGTTTAAAATAACTATCCTTTAGATCAGTAACATACTGTATTTTTGCAGAATTCTCAAGAACTAGGGTAAGAAGTGGGATGAAGAGTGAGCATAGAACCGCGTGCATTCTAGTTGCACATGAATCTATACCTCTTTCTAATGATTCGTGAGTTACAGAAAACTTACGCATGGATACACCGTCCATGAAGTATTCGCCGTTATGGAGTTGTATTACCTGGGTGCGGGCAGAGTCTGTGACTAGTCTCAATTCTGTCAATAATTCATGAATTTCAGAGTGAATACTTGTAAATTCAACCTGATAATCTCGTTTTTTGTTCTTTTTTACAAATTTCCAAACTGAGAATGCAAATGCAATACCTACGGCAGAGTAAATCGACCAGTTCTCAAACACCTTAATGAAGTCTTCGTAAAGACTAAAAGAACCATTACCCATACTTTTATTTATATTTTAATTATTCTTTACTGCCTGGGGTATTCTTTAAATAATCGAGTACACAACCAATATAATCCTCTGCTAGAGTGATTTTTGACTGTACCCATGCTTCCATTTGGGTTTCTGGCTTCATCATTCCTAATATTTCATTTGCCTTTTGTACAATAGACTTGCATTGGGAGATTACCATCTCACCTTCCATATCCTCTAATGGGATGTGTTCCATGATTGGTTCTGGTTGTGGATTTGGGCTACTTGCCATGATATCTTTATAATTTGATGGTATGAAACGCATGTTATTTCTCCTATATGGTATGTATAAATATGTTATACGACAATTAAACCTTAAATTAAGTCCAAACTTATAAATAATTTGGGATGCAAAATTAATGAATATCAAACAACTAAAAGACAAGTTTATAACCGAAACACTTATTTTAAATTCTGTTCAAAACAACGCAGAATATGAATTGCTTTATCTTATAGAAGCCAAGAAAGCAGCAAAGATTGCATCAAGCGATACAAAAGGCAAATTGCACGAATTATTGGTCGGTTACCATCTAAAGGGTGGTACACATATGAGCAAACATCCAGATATCACAGGTGAAAGTCCAAAACAAGTTCATGATAGATTGAAAGACCAAATCCATCCAGATGAATATAAAAAAATAAACAAAAGAGCAAAGATCGCTGCCTCACATGTTAGAGAAGAACATTTAAAGGCACATGGTAAAGTTCACGATGTTCATTGGACATCAAAACCCGGAGATATTCATAGATCAACAGGAATCCATTCTTCACAAAAAGAAGATGCTTCTGATATTGTTATTCACACCAGAAGGGGTAAAAAAATCACACATCATGGTGTAAGTTTGAAAGTATCTGATGGTTCAAACAAGCATGTTCCAGTATCAAATCCTGGTATAGAATCTACTTATGGTGGAGCAAAAATTCTTGAAGCACATAGAAGACATATTCTAAAGAAGTTCCCACAACTTCGCCATAAGAATAGTGCAGAGCGAAGAGAAATAATGGAAAAGCATCCAAGAATTAGATCATATATTCGTGGAAGAAATACAAAGACACTCAAACGAATTACTTCACATCTTCATGGTAAATTAAGTGAAATGTCAGGAAAGGATTTAGCACATCATATAAAAACACATGTGCTACAATCACATCCAACTCCAATGCAAAGAGCAGGACATCATCACATTCGTCATATGACATACCATTCCGGTGGAGAACAAAAGCATCACAGTTATGATCCAAGCACAGCATGGAATCATATGATAAATGACCATAAGAATTTAAGTGTACACAAGAGTGGAACACGAATTTTATTCAAACACAAAGATAAGACATTTGCTGTACACAGAATGAAGTTTTCTTCACAGAGTGATCCACATAGTAGTATCAAGGGATCTGGTAGTACAGTTGGAGAAATATCATCACCATCCAAACTGAAAAAAGTGATGCACATTAAAAAGAAGAGAAAGAAATGAATTTAAAAAGATTAAAAATTTTAACAGAACACAAAGCACATGATATATTAGGTGTATCGCATACTGCTACCTCTGAAGAAATTAAATCTGCATATAGAAAATTGGCTAGACAACATCATCCTGATCACGGTGGTGATCCCGAAAAATTTAAAGAAGTAAGTTCTGCATATGATTATTTAACAGGTGAAGGAACTGAAAAAGAAAGAAGAAGACAAGCAGCAGAATACGGTGATGGGGTATCGGCTACTGTCAGCAAACCTTCTAGTTCTAAAGTCAGAACTCCAAGTAAAACCAGAATACCAGCACCAACTCCTGCAGTCAGAGAGGATCAAAAGAAACGATTAGAACAAATTTCTAATAACATTTATGATGAAAAACAAAGAGTTATTCGAAGATTTATTGCTGGATTAAGTAGCAGTGCAAAAGCACATGGTCATGATCATATGGAAAAAACAAAAGATCCTAGTGGTTTGCACCCACAAAGCGATTTTTATAGAGAGATGCATCATGTCATAAATCATCCAGTAAAACCAAATGAAAGTGCTGATCATTTACATGTAATTATTGGTGATATGGGACATCATTTATTAAGAAATTCTGATTTTAGTGAACAAACACACCATTTAGTTGGTGATCGACATTTATATGGTGCATATAGAAATATGATGGAACATCCAGGAATAAATAAATCACATTTAAGAGATATAACAAGAACAATGATAATTCATGGTGGTGGAAACAAAGAAGGATCGCATAATACATCAAGAAATATAGTTGGTTGGAAAAATATTGCAAAAGCATTAAGAAAAAGAGATACAAAAGAAGGTCAAAAACCAAATGATACAGCATGGGCGCATCATAGACAATTCATGGAAGATTTAATACATCATCCAGCAGATACCAATTCTGATGTTTCCCGTATGATAATAGATCACCACAATCAAGATCCACATGGAATTGATCCACATATAGTTGATATTGCTCGTAAAAAGATTGAATCACAAGAAGCAAAAAATGAAAGTGTGGTTGATATGGTTTCTAAAGTTTTAAATGAAAATTTTTATAATTAAAGGAATTATAATGGCAAAGAATAGAAAAACAGGAAAGTTTGCAAAGGGTGGATACAAAAATAGAAAGCGACCAGAAGGTGTTTCGCGTTCTGGTTTGCCAAAAATGTATCCAGCAGATATTGATGTTAAGTTAAGAGTTACTAAAGTTAGTTAAAGACCGTAACGATCTTTCATCATCTTTGCAGCCTTGGTTCCCTTTATTGAAGGACCACCAATAACCTTATTCATTACATCTTTGAACCCACCTTTTGCAGGACCATCAACTCTCATGTTGGTATCCATTGCAACACTTGGAGCAGTTAAACATTCCTGCTTAACTTTCTTCTGTTTGCATTGAGGGCAAGGTTTCTTTTCTGGTTTTTTACGATCATCCATTTTAAAGAATTCTTCAAATGTGTGACCGCATCCATGACACAAATATTCATAATTAGGCATATTCAAAATTCTCCAGTCGAATGTATTTATTCCCCAGATTCTCCAGTCGAAATGAAAATTCTCTATTCAAATGAAAATTCTCCAGTCGAAATGGATATTATTTAAAATTCTCCAGTCGAAATGGATATTATTTGAAATTCTCCAGTCGAAATAGTTCTTGACTTATACCCGTACAGGCTATATACTTATAGCATATGAAGACGAATACTAAACAATTCGTGGCTCATGTTCGCAATCACCTCGCCGAGTACGGCTTCACCCTATATCTTGGTAGGGGTAAGAGAGTTAATTCAGGTGAGAATTGGAGATGCGAAGGCTTCTTCGACATTGATACAAAATGTATAAAGGTTGGAAAGGGTGGTGTACAAT
>Ga0214921_10009961_pt1 | contig 11868 bp, 10 predicted proteins | sample LL1505_MetaG_FD_177992 | JGI IMG/M metagenome (GOLD analysis project Ga0214921, IMG submission 177992) | Freshwater microbial communities from Lake Lanier, Atlanta, Georgia, United States - LL-1505 | ecosystem: Environmental > Aquatic > Freshwater > Lake | place: USA: Georgia | collected...
TTTTCCATTTAATAAATTAATATAATATGAGCGCTCTTTTCTAAAAGGCATTACATATTTCTCTAATAATAAATTCATAGTTTCATGAAATGAAACTTCATATACATGATACTTATTTGGAATGAATATAATATTTCTAAATGTATAAAGTGTATCTGGCTCTAAAATAAGTAAGTAATCTTGATATGATTCTCCATATAATACTTTTAGATAATGAACAACTAATTCTATTATACCTTTTTGGCTATTTTTATATATAATTACTTTTTTACCTACATAATTATTTATATAAATATAAAGTAAGTAATGTAAGGCAGAATAACCATGTACTGTCCCAATAGAAAATGCTGTAACTAGAGAAAATACTTCATCATGAATTATAATATTATTTGGATTATTTAAATTATTAGAAATATGATTAGAAATATCTGCAATATGTGAATAATAACTAATATAACTAGGTTGATAATAATATATATCTATTAAATATAACCATTCATTCGAGTATTTACATATTTTATTATTTTTCATACCAACCATCATTATTGTATTATATATAATTTTACTACTAATATAGAAATTACATGTATCAACATTATTAGTTCCTATACAAAAATCAAAAATATTTGAATAATTAATAGATGATATATTTGTATCTTGTATAGTTATATCATGTATATCCATATGATATATAATGTAATATATTATATAACTATACTTTAAATTGAAAAAGTTGCTTATTTAATTAGTCCTCACTTTTAAATAACAATTTGATAATTTTTATTATCAAAATTATGTTCAACAGCTGCTATCATTGATTCAGTTCCAGCTTTAGAGCCATTAGGATGACCATGAATGTTATCTTCCGCATTTCAACAACTTTCTCTAATAAACATAATATGTAATATATTAAAATTACTCATTATATACACATTAATCAATATATAGTTTCATACCGAAGGTGGCCCCTGCGGCATACAAAATTAGTATCTAAGTACTAAATATAAATGAAGTCAATTCTTGGAGTTAACTTTTTTGTTTTTTGTATTTTAACTTTAGCTATTGTTTTATATTTTACAAAGAAGATTCGTAATGAAGGCTTTTTTGATAATACTGGTGCGCTTATTCAATTAGCGTCATCTGAAGCATTTGGAATGTCGCCTGGTGTAATGGACCAATTATCCTCTACCCGAGTTATTTCAAAAAGAGAGCAAGAAATTGATAATCATCTTTATAACAATTTAACAGAACAGGGTATTATTAATATGACAGAATCCGGCTATAATGATGTATATTAGAGCATCCATAATACATATATTAGACATATATAATACATATATATTATACTTAAAGACAAAATACATTAAGTATAATAAATGAATATTATATTACCCTTGTGTGGTATAGGTAATAGATTTATAGAGGCTGGATTTTCTGATCCAAAACCATTAATTGATGTATTTGATAAAAAGATGATATTTCATGTATTAGATAAATTATGTTTTTCAACTAATGATAAGGTATTTATTGTATATCATACATCTCTTGAAAATTTTAATTTTAGTAATATAATAAAAAACAAGTATCCACATATAGGATTAATTCCAATTTATACTAGAACAGGCGGTGCAGCAGAGACAGTTTTAGTTGGTATCGAACATATATTAACTAATAATCTAACTAGTCTAAATAATGTACTACTAGTTGATTGTGATACTATTTACAATATTAATATAATAAAAAAATTAAAAGCACTTGATACTAATGCGGTAGTATACTTTGAGGATTCTGAGTCCAACCCAATATATTCTTATATTAGGTTAAATAATGATATAATAGTAGATATAATAGAAAAAGAAAAAATAAGTAATTGTGCTAATACTGGTGCCTATTATTTTAAGAATATTATTGAGTTAAAAGATGCCTGTAAGTATATTATTGATAATAACATTAAATTTAAAAATGAATATTACATTTCATGCGTTATTAAACACATGATAACATTAGGTAATATATTTAAAGGGCTCAAAATTTGTCGTGAAAATTATATTTCACTTGGCACACCTGATGAATTAAATAAATTTAAAAAACAACACTATAGTTTTTTATTTGATTTAGATGGAACTTTAGTAAAAACTGATGATATTTATTTTAAGGTATGGAGTGAAATCTTAGAAAAATTTAATATAGTTTTAACAGATGACATTTTTAATAAATATATATCTGGTAATAGTGACTTATATGTAATGGAACATCTTCAAATAGATAATACTACATATGATATACAAGAACTCTCTCAATTAAAAGACAATTTATTTTCAAAATACATTAATAATATTGTTATTGTTGAAGGCGCACGTACATTCATTAAAAATATTAAAAAATTAGGGCATTCTATTAGTGTAGTTACAAATTGTAATAGAGCAACATGTGAAGAAATCTTAAAGCATGTGAATATATATAAGTATATTCAATACATTATTATAGGAAATGAATGTTTAAAACCAAAACCATATCCAGATCCATATTTAATGGCAATTAAATTAATGCAGACAACTAATGATAAGTGTATTATATTTGAGGATTCAAAGCCAGGTTTATTGAGTGCTCTTTCTATAGCCCCTAGAAATATTGTAGGTGTATATAATGGTACTAATATGAGTATTTTAGAAGAGTTAAATATTAAAACTATTATTAATAATTTTACTAACATTTCTTTAAATGATATTCTAAATACTAATAACAGTGCTTACAATAATATAACAAACATGATTATAAAGTCATTATCACATAAATATAATATTAAAAATATACATGTTGATATTAATAAGTTAAAAGGTGGATATATATCAGATGTTATTAAAGTAGCTATTCATTTAACTTCTGGTGAAATACTTGATTGTGTATTAAAATATGAAAATGATTACACATCTACTCTAACTAAGATGGCCTATAAATTAGGATTATTTGATAGAGAATATTACTTTTATGAAAATATTAGTAGTTATATAAATATAAACATACCAAGATATGTCAGTACTATTAAGGACTCTAATTTTTTATCAAAAGGTATCTTATTAGAAAATATTAATAAGGATGACTTTTTTTTGAATTTAGATTTAAATAAAGAGAGTATAGATGTATCACTAAAAGTGATTGAAGAATGTGCTAAGTTTCATGGTTTATTTTGGAATAAGGATTTATCAAAATCTTTTCCTGATCTTAAAAAACATAATAATGATATGTTCAAGCCAGTCTGGGGTAATTTTATAAGAGAAAGATGGCCATTATTCATTGAAAAATGGAGATATTTACTAACAGATAAAACCCAGCTAAAACTTCAAAGTTTAGTTGATAGATTTGATGAAGTACAGGAATATTTAAGTAAAGATAATTTAACACTATGCCATGGTGATGTTAAATCTGGTAATATATTCTATAAGAAGACTAAGAATACATACATGCCATATTTTATTGATTGGCAATATATTGCGCATGGAAAAGGAGTACAGGATATAGTATTTTTTATTATAGAGAGTTTTAGTATAGAAAATATTAAAGAGTATAGCGAGTTATTCAAAAAGTATTATTATGTGAAATTGAAAGAAAATGGAGTCATAGATTATCATTGGGATAACTATATAAAAGACTTTGAGAACGCAGTCTGTTATTTTCCATTTTTTGTGGCAATTTGGTTTGGAACGACTCCAAATGATGAATTAATTGATGTATCATTTCCAGTTAGATTTATTCAGAAGTTTTTATATTTCATTGATAGTATGTAATTGTAATTATTCACAGTTTATATTATAATGATAAATAATATATGTATTAATTAGAACATATTAAAGAGTAAATAAGTTATAATTAATTAGTATGACAGTTGTATTAATAACTACTAGTGGTACAGGTAGTAGATTAGAGAAGCTAACAGTTAATACAAATAAGTCATTACTACCTGTTGGTGATAAATATGCAATTTGTCATATAATAGATAGTTATCCTAAAACTACTAAATTTGTAGTTACACTAGGATATTTTGGTAATCATGTTAAAGATTTTTTAGAATTAGCATATCCTTCAAAAAACATAGAGTTTGTATATGTTGATAAATATGAGGGTCCAGGATCGAGTTTAGGTATCTCAATGTTAAAAGCAAAAAAACATCTTCAAACACCTTTTATATTTCATTGTTGCGATACAATTACTAATTCAATAAATATTACAGACACTACTAATAACATTTTATTTGTTAATAAAAATGATGAGTATGATACATATTCAAGTATTAATGTTCAAGGAGATAATGTAATTACAATGAATGGTAAAGGTATAAAAAACAATGATTATATTTATACTGGATTATGTTATATTAAAGATTTTGAAGAATTTTGGAAAATATTGGAAAAATTATATGATGACAATCCTAATTATATGGCTCTTAGCGATATTCATGCAATACAAATAATGTTACAGAAAAATATAGCTTTTAGTTATAATGTTATAGATTTTTATTTTGATACTGGAAATATGAATAGTTATACTAAAACATGTACTAAGTTTATTAGTAAGTATAATATACTCGTAAAATCAACGGAAAGTTTATGTTTTTTAGATGATCGTGTAATTAAATTTGTTAATGATACAGAACTTAATAGGAAAAGGATTGTAAGAGGTAATAATTTATATCCACATGTACCAAAAATATTAGATAGTAGAAGTAATTTTATTGTTATGGAATTAGTAGAAGGAGAATTACTAGCAGAGTGTAAAAAATATGGCGAAATTAATAGTCTTCTTGAATGGGCTCAAAATAATTTATGGAGTTATACGAACGTAGATGATAATTATTTGAAGTGTTGTATAAACTTTTATAAAACAAAGACTTATGATAGAATTAAAAAGATTCCATTTTTAGATAAAGAGAAAAATGTAGTTAATGGTATTAAAATAGGTAGTATATATGAGCTATTAGAAAAAATAGATTTTCCATCTATTGCGACAAGTACATTTACAAAGTTTCATGGAGATTTTATACTTGATAATATTATAAAGAAAGGTGAAAATGATTATTGTTTATTGGATTGGAGACATGAATTTGATACAGAGTTAAATTATGGTGACTTATATTATGATTTAGCTAAACTTAGACATAACATAATTTTAAATCATTCTAATATTTTAAATAATTTATATAGTGTTGATGCAACTAGTGATGAAATAACAAGTGATGAAGTATATGTTGATTTAAAATGTAACTATATTTTAGTAAAGCAACTAGAAGAATATAATCAGTTTATAAAAAAATATGATTATAATCTTAAAAAAGTAGAGATATTAACTGCGATAATCTGGTTAAATATGGCACCATTGTATGATGGGAAGTTTAGAGATTTTCTATTTTATTTTGGAAAATTTAATCTATATTTAGCACTTAAGTAGTACTACGTCCATAATTATCTTGAAGACGTACAACATCCCATAATTCATTTGTAGATGTTTCATAATAAATACAATCTTCTACTGCTTCCATTCTATGTACAGTATAGGGTTTTATAGTAATAGTCTCACCAGGTTGCGCCGTCTGTTTTTCAAGTGTTTCAAGAGATGTACCAATATAAATATTTAATTTTCCTGAAAATACAAGAATTGTTTCAGTTTTTAATTCATGATATTGAATACTACATGCATCACCTTTCTTCATAAATAATTTTTTAACAACATATTTATCATTACATTCTACAAGTTCTTCATAGCCCCACGGCTTATCAGCTCTATCATACACGAATTTATTTGGCACTGTAATATTTGATGATGTTAAGTCTAAATTTTCAAAACCTTTATTTCTTACTACATTAATACTATAAGCAGTATTACGAGGATGGTTTGGTTTTTTATCATTAATTATAACTCTATCACCATTTGGAAGACCCATAATTAATTCATCATATACTATTCCCATTTGCCCTAACTGCTCTTCAGTATGTCTTCTAGTTGATTCTTTTCTACCTGTAATAAGAATAATTTTAAAATTATTCTTATCCCAACTTTTAAAGGTTTCAATAACATTTGGTAATATTTCAGAACTAGATGTATAGTTTTTTACAATATCACCAGTATGTTTAAAAATTGTACCATCTATATCACAAAATATTGTTTTTGGGACATTCATTATTAATTATAATTATAATTAATCTTTAGACCGATTATTATTTTAAAATATTCATTTGTCTAAAATTATAAGATATCATTAAATATAATAATATTTGTATTATTAATAGCTAATTCATTTAAATAATTCCCCGCACCACCCAATATTATGTATGTATTATCATCTTTATTTTTAATTAATTCATTTAGACTTAGACATTTTAGATTATACTTGTATAATATTTTTCCAATTTTATTTGGAGAGTTATCTAAAATACCACATATATTATTATGATTTAATCCATTAACAAATAATATTACAGTATGAGCAGAAGCAGGCCAAATATAAAAATTTTTAGTCTTATCAGACATTATATTATTTAGTTTAGATATTTTATAATGCATACTTTTAAAATAATTTAAAGTATCATTCTTTGATGTTCTATTTATTATTTGAGATTCTGTATCTATATTAGCTGTCTTTATAAATTTCAAAAACATTGAATGATTATTATAATTATATTCCTTATCTAGAATAAAATTGTACTTTTTAAGTAAATTAACTAATAGTTGTTTTTCAAAATAATATATATGTTCAATATTAAGTATATTGTGTATATTATTTTTACAATAGTATTCAAAATCTGGATGATTAAAATAAATATATTTAATATTTTCAGATTCACTTATATTATCTAAAAATTTAATCGGTTCATATAAATGTTCAAATATATGACTTAAAATTAAAGTATTACCACTTAGTTTATTTAAATTTACATTTTCTATAAAAGAGTTAATAATTGTAATATTTGTATTTATATCTCCCTTATAATCAGCCTCTACAATAGTATATGATGTATCTAGATTATTTATAATTAATTGAGCAAGACTGTCATTACATGCCCCTATTTCAATTATACCATTAATTTGATTATTGTCTAAAATAAAATATGTAAATTCATTATTCATATTATTTTTAGTTTGTCCAAATGAATCAACATGATTATTACCATATATTATACTTAAATTACCTATATATTTAGTTTGAACTATATCACATTTATTACATGACATAATATTATATGGTATAGTAATAGCTATTTGCTCTGTATCAAATAAGGAAAATGAGCACGGTATTTCAAAGTCTCTATCAAAATATGTTGAGAGTTGATTAGAATCGCATAGTATGCATTTTTTACGCACATTATATATTTCCATTAATTCCATTAATCTATACTTAATTGCTCTACAGATATCATTATCAATATTTTGATATTTACTTTTAATATCTAAAAATATTTGATTAGTGAAGTTATAGTGACCACAAATTTTAATGAGTTTTTCTTTATTGGTGAAAGGGTTAAACTCAGGTGAAACCCATTTTTGCCAGGTATTAGATTCATAACAAATCTTGAAAAAACGCTCTAAATCTTCTGGATTTTCTTTAAAGTTTGTAATAAGTACTGAGGATTCAATTTCACCAAACTCAGGTGCAATATTAATACATGTTAATCCAGCCTTTTCTTTATTTTTAACAATATCGCTTGATATCCAATCACCATTATGTTCTTTAGCAGTCAAATTATGTTTCTTACATACCTCAATCATTCTTTTAAGCTTTTCAGAGTCATATGTTCCAATATTAGATTGCTCAAGAAGATTTGTACCACATTGAATAACTAAAAACTTAATTTTTGAAAAAATTACAGGCAATAAATTATATTTAACTTGTTCAACAAATCTATCTAGCTCTTCAGAATCAATTGGACGAATACCTTCTTCTGTTCCAATTTCATAAGTAATATCAGTATTTAATGAATAACAAAAATTAATTAATTTAAGTGTCCATTCTACAGCATCTTCAAAAACTGGATATTTTTTCCAAGGATCAATATGAATTATATCTAAATATTTACAGTCTTCTTTTAAGGATTCAAAACCATCATCATCTATTGTACCTTGACCTGGACCTCCATGGTCACGTTCAATAAATATTTTATTATTTTTAGATTTTACATATTCTGTAAAATCTTTTGTTGTAAATCCATTTACATAGCCACCATTATATTCTATTTGACGACGACTAGGAATAAAAACAAACTCATTATCATATTCAAGTGAATATTGAATTACTGTATCTATTGTATTTTTAGTTACAGGACCAATATAGAACTTCATTATATATATAAATAATAATTCATTTAAGTTGTATCAATATTTTACACTTCTGATAAGCCCACAAAGTGAAAGTTTTCCCATGCTAAAAGTAACGTAACTTTGTTGGCCCAAAGGTGTAAATACTTGTTGGTCTAAATCATGTATAATAAATCATTCATTAAGGTGATATATAAGAATAAATATCCGTCATAATATAGTTTAATAAAATTATTGTTTAATTAAATCCCACTATGTATGAATCAAGAAGTTTTTTTAAGTATCGGATATTTAGTAAAATTCCATAAATCTTCAGCAAGTATATTATATGAGGAAATATTAATAAAATTATTATTTATAAGAACATAATATGTGATCTTCATTATTGACAATAAAGTTCCCACCAGGTATGTACTCCGCGTGTAGTTGTATCAATATCAAATGTCTCTAATAATACCTTTAATGTTGGATATTTTTTAAAATTCCATAATCCCTCACATATAACATGATAATGTGGAAATATTAACGAATTCGTTGTACGTAATGTATTAGAATTAGTTTTATTATAAATAAAGTATGGATTAATTTTTTTTGTATATTCTTGACATTCTAAACATTCATTTTCATCTTTTCTTTTATCAAAAACTGTACAAAAATCTATATATGTAAGTTTATTCCAGATAGCTGGTTGAAATACATGACATATCTGTCTTGTATAATAATAATCAGTATATCCTGAAAAAATATCTTCATTATCAATTTGAATACCATAATAACTTAATAAATATTGACAGTTTTTGTCTTTCATAAAGTTTGTAGCAGATATTAATACATCCTTTGATATAGTATTAATAGGAAACCAATCTTCATGTAGAAAAAGAATATATTCGTTTTCTATTTCTAACAAACCCTTAAGAACTCTCTTTGTCCAAATTTGTGATATATTATATGTATGTTTAATAAAATTCAATGGTACTAATTCATTAACTAATTTAATATCAGCATCATCATTATATAATAAATGAATATCTATATCCTTAATATATCTATTACATAATGTAAACATTGCCTTCCAAAGAAATGAATATTCACTATGAGTATATATTAAAATTGCCGTACTCATATACATATATATATGAGTATATTGTAATTAAATATCACACAACGTATATATATTTCTTAATTCATCTGAATCCCAGATAATTTTTGGTGGCCCAGATGGATATGCTTCATATGGAATAGCCTTCTCTGTTGGTTTATCCAATAATAATAATTTTTTAAGTGAATAAAGTCGCCTATGAATTGGATTTCTAATATGTTTATATTGTGTTCTACTTAATTGTTTCCATCGCCATTCAATCTGTAGAGCTGAACGCCATTCAGGTATGCCTGTTATGTAACAAGCTCGTTGCCAAGTTAAACCTTGTTGTACACTTATTCCAGTTGCCTTAGCACCACCCGAAATTTCCTTATTATGCTGACGTAAACGTCTGTCAGGATCGGTTGTAGCACCCACATAGGTTTTTAAAGTATTATTAGTATATAATAAATAACAAAAGAAATTCATAACCTATCTAAAGACAAAAATATTAATTACTTTAAATGTCTAATAATGGAATAGTATCTGTAAATATAATTGGTGGTTTAGGAAATCAAATGTTTCAACTTGCTACTGCATATGCGTATGCTAAACAAAATAATGGGAAATTAACAGTTCTAAGAAATAAAAAAGAATTAGATGGGCGGTCACTTTATTGGGATAATATGTTATATAAATTTCAAGAATTTTTAGTAGATAAACTCCCTGAAGATTTAGAACAATGGTATGAATCTGGTCCAACAGAATTCTGTATTATTACACCATTGACTAATAATGGATTATATATAAATGGTTATGTACAAAGCCCAAAATATTTTGGTGATGCTACAATTCAAGAGGAAATTAAAGAATTATTTAAACCATCACATACAATAATGTGTAATATTCAGAGCAGATATAATATATTACTAAAAAATAAAGAGCGTATTGTTGTTGTACATGCACGTCGCACAGATTATTTAAAAAATCAAGATATTATTAACTTTCATGGTCCATTAGCTATAGATTATTATAATGACGCAATTAAGAAAATGTCAGATGAGATTAAAGACCCTATATTTATTCTTACATCAGATGATTTATTATTTTGGAATTCTATTATTAATGAATTGCCTCAACTAAATAATAGAAACATATATATCCTAGACAATAATAATGAAATAGTTGTATTAGCTTTATTACAACAATTTCAATATTTTATAATTGCCAATTCTACATTTAGTTGGTGGGCAGCCTGGTTATCAAAAGACACAAAAAAAGTTATCGCACCATCTAAATGGTTTGGTCCAACTGGTCCCCAGAATTATAAAGATATATATATGCCATCATGGGAATTAATCTAAAGGATATATATAGTTATAAATTTAGAATGAAAGTTTTAGTATTTGGCGCGAAAGGCTGGATTGGACAGCAATTTATTTTAAATAGCATACATACTATAGCCGAAGCTACTTCACGCGCTGAAAACTATCAAGATGTTCTTGATGAAATTCAACATCTAAAACCAGATTGTGTTATTTCTTTTCTCGGCAGAACCTATGGAACAAGTTCAGATGGAAAACTAATTCCATCTATTGATTACCTTGAACTACCAGGCAAACTCTATGAGAATATGCGTGATAATTTTTATGCTCCCTTCAATCTTGCAACTATATGCGATAAACTTAACATTCACTTTGTATATTTAGGAACGGGGTGTATTTATACTTATACTGGAGATAAGAGACTATTTACTGAAGAAGATAAACCTAATTTTTTTGGTTCTGGCTACTCCACTGTGAAGGGATATACTGATCAAGTTCTGCGCCATTGTAATAATACACTTCAACTCCGTATTCGGATGCCAGTTTCAAAACTCATAAGTGGTCGCAATTTAATTGATAAATTAATAGCCTATACTAATATTTGCTCTATTCCAAACTCTATGACAGTTTTGGATGATATGTGGCCAATTATTGATAAGATGATTGAAGTTAGGGAACTTGGTGTATATAATCTTACAAATCCTGGAACAGCTGAACACAACTGGATTCTTGAAGAATACAAAAAGCTATTTAATCCATATCATACTTGGAATCTTATTTCATATGAAGAGCAGATGAAATATATTAAATCTGACCGGTCTAATAATGAGATGGATACTCAAAAGCTAGAAAGTTTTTGTAAAAAACATAGTTTAGATATTTTACCTATATGTGAATCTATTAAAAGTGCGCTTCAAAAAAGATATAATAAAGAGAAGTAATAATTATTCACAATCCATGTTAATAGTACAAGGATATTTAATAAAACAGAAATCACGCCATGTCCTATTGGACCCATAATCCCTATCATATTCAATCCATCCAAATAAACGTTTTTCTAATCCGTTATTATTAACAAATTCTGGAAAAGGCTGCCATACCTTATACTTAAAAGTAAATATCAAATTCATAATTGTCATTTCATTACAGCGACAAACTGGA
>Ga0214921_10009963_pt1 | contig 11867 bp, 13 predicted proteins | sample LL1505_MetaG_FD_177992 | JGI IMG/M metagenome (GOLD analysis project Ga0214921, IMG submission 177992) | Freshwater microbial communities from Lake Lanier, Atlanta, Georgia, United States - LL-1505 | ecosystem: Environmental > Aquatic > Freshwater > Lake | place: USA: Georgia | collected...
AAAAAAGCAACCGATGCCGTTGTTATTTTTAATGCGGCATTAGAAAAAACTCCAAGTTACATTCTTCAACTGAAGGGTGCTATTGATGGTGTATCGGGTACACCTTTGGGAAATTCAAGTAGTGAATTACTTAATACTGCAAAAACCGTAGGCTTAACTGTCTTAGGTTATAAGGGACTTCAAAAATTAGGAGTAGTTGGTAAAAGTGGGGGTGCAGCAGTAACTGCAACTGCTAAATCAAGCGCTGCAGCCCTTGCAAAAAAAGTAGGCCTTGCTGGATTAACTTACTCGGGTCTTGAAGCAGCACAAAACCTTTTAAATAAATTACCAGTTTCAGATACAGTTCGTAAGGTTGGTAATCAGGCGTTTGATATAGGAGAAGGCGCTGCAACTGGCTTTGCTGGTGCTGGGCCTGGAGGTGCAGTAGCAGGTGCTATTGCAGGCGCTACTATGGGTGCAGTAAATCCTGTAAAAGTTGGAAGTAAAGTTATAGATCAAAATAAATTACCATCTCCTATAGAGGGTAATGCTGGTGAAAAACAGTTTGCAACCGATCTTCTTAAAAGAGTTGGCGCTCCATTAACCGCAGAAAATATTGCGGCACTTACAACCTGGATGAAGTTTGAAGGAGGAGGCGGAGGTAAAGCAACTGGTCTTGGAAAAAACTCTGCTAATTATAATCCATTAAACACAACTCAAGGAGCCCCTGGTTCTACTGCAATGAATTCTGTTGGAGTGCAGTCATACCTTTCAAAAGATCAAGGATTAGATGCAACAGTTAAGACACTTCAAAACGGTAACTATGGTGGAGTGCTTTCGGCATTAAAAGAAGGAAAGAGTTCAACCGCTGTTTTAGCCGCTGTTGCTGCCTCTCCTTGGGGAACTTTCCAAGGCGCAAGAGATACTTCTGTAGCAAGTACGGGTGGTGGATCAAAGACTGTAAATATTAATCTTACAATTGCCAAAGCCTCTGAGGCTGAAGCCACTGCCTTTGCTAAAAGAATTAAAGAATTATTAATGCAAGATAAAGACCTAGCAGCGATGGGAAGTAAATAATGGCTGAAAATAGTGGACCAGGAAAATACTCAAGACCAGGATCTATATCTCTTGCGTTACCGTCTTTATATAAGACAGACAACGCAAAAAGTTTAGCATTAGCAAAAGAACAAGCCGCTGCTGCTGCATTAAAAGTTTCAACTCAACAAAAAATTTCTCAACAAATAGCACAGGCTAAAAAACAAGCAGCCAAAATAGTTAGTGATGCAAAAGCAAACGCTGCAACAATTAAAGCAAAAGCAAGTGCTGCAAGTGTAAATGGAAATGATGGACCACCACCTGCAAAGGGGGGGTACTATTACAATGCTCCGATGGTTAAGTATGCTTATTTCAATGCACTTAGTCCTCAAGAACAAACTGCAGGCGTAGCAGATGCTCCTGGAAACTTTGGTCAAGGAGAAGATGCCTGGTCAAATAACTTTGGTGCTAAAGGTGTTATTCAAATGGACAGAGCAACCGTTTCTAATTATGCAAATAATATTATTCAAGGGAATACCTACGATCCAAATCTTTATGGTTTTAAATTTTTATATAACCCCACAGAAGTTGCTATGGGTTGGGGAGTTGCAGAGGGGATGAACTGGGAAGGTATCAGAGCGGGCCTTGATGCTGGTGGTAATGCCTTTACTCAAGCACTACAAAATAGTCGTATATCGTTTTCTTTACTATTAAACAGAACATTAGATATGAATTATTTAGATTCAAATGGGTTAGTTCCAGGATTAACCAGTCCTTATCCAACTTGGGATATAGCACCAGGTCGAACTGCAAATGATGAATTAGCAGAAATTTATAAAAAAGGAACCATGTACGACATGGAGTATTTATTTAGAACAATTATGGGAGTAAACTCAACCTTTAACAGTGTGCTTTTACCTGGACGTACAGCAGACTTTGGTTGGTTACAGGGTATTGCAGTTCAATTGCATTTAGGTAGCAGCCTTAGATATCTAGTTCGTATAAGTTCCTTAGATGTAACTCATGCATTATTTAATGATCGAATGGTTCCTACTCTTTCTTATTTGAATGTTACTTGTGCTCGATTCAACGACGATTCTATGTCTAGATAAGGATACCAATGATCTTTTTAGATAGCAGATACGTAGACGGTACTCTTACCAAGACTTGGAATCCAAGAAAAGAACAATACGACCTTGTTGTTTTAAGAAACTGGTCTACCTATGTTCAGTCTTACTTCTATTACAACTGGGTAGAGACAGATCGTTTAGATAATTTAGCACTTAAATATTTAGGAAACCCATCTATGTGGTGGGAAATTATGGATATTAATCCTGAAATTTTAGACCCCTTTAGCATAACTCCAGGAACTCAATTAAGGATTCCAAATGCTTGACCCACATCTACAGGACAGGCTTCGTAACTCTTTTAAAGTTTCATACCCAGACTTTCCTAGTTTAACTGGAACGGTAAGGGCTGTAACTATTTATCAAGAAATGGGAAAGCACGATATCGTAGAACTACGGTATCCCTTATTTAACAGTGCTTATTTTGATGCAATAAAAACAGGTGTGCCAGTAGAGGTGACTTGGAAAAATGATAAAGTATCTGGAAGATTTACTGGCTATACCGTAAATGTGTCACACGTTGTTTCTCAACAATTTGATAGAAGTGTAAAAATTTTATGTGTAGGTGCTTCGTATCCTTTAAAAGAAGGTGCATCTAAAATTTGGGTAAATAAAACCGCCAGTGAAATTGCAACTGATATTGCTACAAAATTTAAATTAAATCCAAAAGTTACTCCAAGTGCGGTTAGGTTTACTCAACAGTCTCTGGCTGGCCAGTCTTACTGGGAAAAATTAAATGAACTTGCAGCACGTATTGGTTACGGCATACAAGTAGTTGGAACAGAACTTCATTTTCATCCCATAGATAAAATGATTGATCAGTTTATGACAACTATTCCAAGTATGGCATTTGCAGGTCCTTTAGAACATCCTTCAAGCAAGATGGTTGGCCCAACACTAGAATTCTTTGAACCAAAAATTGGTGATTTTTTAGAATCAAATGATTACGCAAGAACAGCCCCTGTGGTAAGCGGTGTAGATCCAGTAACTGGAAAAACGTATTCAGTTAAATCTTCGGCAAATACGGTTGGAAAAAAATTAAGGAAAATAACAAAAGACCCACTTTTTTCTAATATAGAAACACGTACTGTTATTGAAAGCGGTGCTATGGCTAAATCGTTAGCCGATGCAAGAGCCCAACTTGGACGTTTTGGAATTTCAGCCACTGGTGTTGGGCAAGGTGACCCACGAATTGCTCCTTGGAGAACTATAGAAGTTTCTGGAACTGGAGCACAAAGTGACGGCTTTTGGGTTGTAGCAAAAGTTCAACACGTTATGGTGGGAGATGGACGATATGAGGTGGAATTTACTTGTTTAGCAGATGGCACAGGTAGTAATAAATCAACTGCCTTTAGACCGTCCTCTGCAGGAGCGGTTCCTACAAGAAATATAAAACATGAGGTATCTACGAACAACACAGGAAAGCCAACATCTACTAAACTAAGTTCCGCTACAAAAATGATTAAACAAACAGGTGCTGGTTATAAGGTAACGCCTAGAAGATGGAGCGGTAAATAATGGCTGAAAAAGCATTGTCTCTTCCATTCTCAATTGATTCTTACGGGAACGTATCTTCAACATCAGACCAATCTAAAATATGGGCCGATAGAGTTAGGTCTGTTTTAGGAACGACTGTGCGTGAACGGGTAATGCGTTCAGGATTTGGAACTCTTATTCCTTTTTCTTTGTTTGATACAGAATCATCAGCAATGTCTCAAGTTAAAACTGAGGTAAATAAAGCGTTTATTACACAACTTGCTTTATTAAGACTTGATAAAACAACTGTAACTGTAGATGAATATACAAGAGTGTTAACAATTGAAGTTATATACGCATTGCCAAACAACGAAGTAGTAAGCACCGTCGTTGGTGTGGCCCTTATTGATGGTGCTAACCCAATCTATGAGGAGTTGCTATGAGCATAACCCCAGTATCAAGTATCCCAGTATCAATTGATTACACAGGAAGAGACTACTACTCCTTAAGAGAAGCATTGATTGCTAGAATTCAAGAACGAGTACCCGACTGGACAGCGGCTGATCCTGCTGATTTTGGTGTTGCCTTAGTTGAGGCTTTTGCTTATCTTGGTGATGTTGTTTCATATTATATTGATAGAACTGCCAATGAGGCCTTCTTACAGACAGCGGTTCAAAGAAATAGTCTTTTAAATATTGCTCAAACATTTGGGTATATACCCGCTGGTTACAGGCAAGCATCTTTAACACTAGTCTTTAGTAACTCGTCTGCTGTTCAAGTAACAATTCCTGTTGGGTCAGTTATATCGGGAGACATTACAGTTGGAGACACAGTAGTAACGGTTTATTTTACAACTACTGAAGCAGCAGTTATTAATGCTATTTCTGGAGAGTCTCCAGGAACTGATTCTGTAACAGCAACTGAGGGTAGATCAGTGATACTTGTTGCAGAAGATGTAAACACCTATGGTGAATTAATTGGTACATCCAGCGGGACTCCAGATGCGTCATTTGAACTCGGGCAAACTCCTGTAGTCGATAACTCTATTGAAATTTATGTTCAAGATGGAGATGTGTATTCTAAATGGACACAGGTACAACATTTAATTGATTATGGTCCAACAGATCTTGTATACACCACCTTTACTGATGATAATGATGTTGTGTCTATTAGTTTTGGAGACGGGGTTTCTGGAGTAATACCAACAGCATATTCTGAAATTAGAGCAAAGTACACCATTGGTAGTGGAGCACTTGGAAATGTTTCTACAAATACAATAACAACTATTAATTCTGTTACTGGGTTATCTGAGGCTCAAGTTACTGCACTTCAAGCAGATGTAACTGTTACTAATTCAACCGTTGGTGTAGGAGGCGCAGATCCAGAAAGTAATGATCAAATACGGCTATCTGCACCAGCAGCCTTAAAATCTGGGAATAGAGCAGTAACGTTAAAAGATTTTGCGGATATAGCAGTTGCTGTATCTGGAGTTGGAAAAGCAAATGCTACTGCTAGTGTGTGGACATCTGTAACTTTGTATATAGCACCAAGCAGAACTGCAGTTGATACTGACACTGCTCCTGGTCTGGATTCTGCTGGGGCTGTAACAGCAGAGTTTGAAACTATAAAGGCACTTGTACAAACAGCATTAACAGACAAGGTGTTAATTGGAACAAGTGTTACGGTTCTAGAACCTACGTACGTTGATGTTATTCTTAATTTTCAATATGCAAAATTAACTCAATATACAACTGCTGAAGTACAGACTAATCTTAAAAATGCATTATTAACTGGGTTTGGTTATAATGGGGTTAAATTTCAAGACACTATCTACCCACAAGATATTGAATTTGTTCTTCAACAAGCGTCTGGTGTTAAAACTGCAAAAGTTACACTCCTATACAGGTACGGTGCGGGCAGTGCTTTAACAACTTTGTCTGGTACTGCTGGTGAAATATTTAGATTTAGCGAAGCAAACTTAAACATTAGTGAAGTCTAATGGATCCCGTAACACGTTATTACGGAATTTATCGTGGCGTTGTAAAAGATAACAACGATTCTAAAAAACAACGGCGATTAAAAATATTAATTACTCAAATAACGGGTAATGAAGTAACTGATTGGGCTTGGCCTGTAGAGCCTTCTAGTATAAGTACAGACGTCCCAGCAATTGGGCAGGGTGTCTGGGTTTTTTTTATAGGTGGCGATCTTGGGTATCCAGTTTGGTCTGGGGCATTTGGAAAAAACCAAGGTAAAAATAAAAAAATCTTTATTAAGTCATTGGCTAATACGGTATCGTTGACTGGATTAACTGCACATGTAATTACAGTAAAGCAGTCTGATGGAACTACTGAAGTAGATTTAATATCTACCATTGTTGCATTGGCTAACAAAGTTAAAAGTTTAGAAACTAGAATGACTACCGCTGAAGGACAGATAACTACCTTGCAAGGCAAGGTAAGCACTTTAGAAGGCAAAGTCTCTACCCTAGAAACACAGATGACAGGAAAAGCCGCAACAGGCCATACCCACGCATAGTTAAGACAGTAAATAAGGGGCAAACAAGAGAAAATAGACCGTTAGGTCTGAGAGGAAGTTAAGTGACAGCAGCATATCCAGCAACGGTAAAATCCTTTGTTACAAAGGTAGACTTTACTGACACCGTGCTTGCCGAGCACGTTAATACCCTTCAAGAAGAAGTTAACTCTTTACAAGCCAATCTGGGAACTTATATTAAAACAGGTTCTGGTTGGGTTGGGGATGTTGATTTTGTAACTACCTCTTGGAACACCTTAAAAGATCGTCTTGCAAATATTGAATACGGTATTAAAGATGTGTATGACGATTACGTTTCTAAAGTTGGCGGAACTGTAATTGTTTCGGCAGCCAATGCAACTAAGAGCCTTGTTATAAGATCAAAGGCCAGTCAAACTGCAAATTTAATTGAATTTCAAACTTCAGCCTCTGCAGTTGTAACTAAAGTTCTTCCAGACGGAACCATACAAACAAGGGGCAAAGAATTAGTACCAGTAATATACGCAGCAACTCAACCAACTGGATCAGATTTTGCCGCTGGCACTATATGGGTTAATTCATCTGCTGACGTAGACGCAACAATTATTACAACTGGTGGATCATTAGTTGACACCCTAATGTTAATGGGAGGCTGATATGGCAAAGGCTTCGTATATCTGGACTGGAAGTGAATGGCTTCCTGTTGCATCCGCATTTCCTACAGCACATCAAAGATTTATAAAAGATAGCGCTGCAACAACCTATACTCTTGGTGTAGATGACATTAGTAAAGCCATAGTATTTAGTAGTAGCAGTAGCATAACTTTAACAATACCACCAGAATCAACTTATCCTTTTGTTAATGGACAAACTTTTATTGTAATTCAAAAAGGAAGTGGTGTGGTAACGGTGGCTGCTGGTAGTGGTGTTACACTTAGATCAAAATCTAGTTACGTTAAAACTGCTGGTCAATATTCTGAAGTTAGATTAATAAAAATTGGAACAAATGAATGGTTGTTATCTGGCGATTTAAGTTCGTAAGGGTGGTAAATTGTGGCTAAATATGGCGTAAATTATTATGGATCATCTACGTACGGTGCTCTTGCAAAACTTGCTTACTCTGTTGAACCAATGTCTGCTTTGGCATTGGACTTTTCAAGAATATTAATTTCTTGGCAAATTCCTCGGGGAACATTTACTCAAGTTCGTTTAGTAAGAAATCAGGCTGGCTATCCCGAAACATCCGAAGACGGTGTAATAATTTTTGAAGAAACAGCAACCGAAGGAAATGTTTCCCGTGTTTATTTTATTGATGGAGAAACAAACCCTACAGATATACCTTTAGTTACAGGAAGACAAACGTATTATCGTTTTTTTATATTTACAAGTGAAAAGGTATGGAGAACTGCTGGATCAATATCAACAGTTCTTCCAAAAAATCATGAGGCTCAAAAAACTTTTATAAATACATTACCTAGAGTATACACAAGTGCAGAACAGAGCCCGTTTGGAGCAGTAAGTACTACGTCTACTTTATATAAATTTATAGACGGAATGTTATTTACTCAAGAAGAATTTTTAACAAAATTAGATTTATTAAGGCCAAAGCACACTGGATTAGAAACCCCCATTGAGTTGGTTCCGTTAGAAACGGCAAACTACGGATTAACATACGAACCCACGCTTCCAACTAAAAATCAAAAAAGACTTGTGCGTGAAGCACTGTATATGTACTACAGAAAAGGAACTAAACTTGGTTTAGAAACTTATTGTGAATCTTTAACTGGATTTGCACCAACGGTAATAGTGTCTCAAAATAGATTATTAACTGTTCAAGACTCGACCTTTTATAAAGGAATTGGAAATTGGGTAGCAAGCAATGCAACATTAACCTCAAGTACTGAACAGGTTCCTGATACTAATACTAATCAAATTGACACTGTTTATACTGGCAAAGTTGTTGTAAGTAGTTCTGGAAGTATGGTGCTTGGGGCTTCCGACGTTCTTACTAAAGGAATACCTATTAGCCCATCTACTCAATACACCGTGTCTTGTAAATTAAAGTGCCCAGCAAGTTCTGGTAATATAACTTTATCTGTCAGGTATTACGATAAATATGGAACTGCAACATCGTCTGCAAAGACTGCGTCAGCGGTTGCAGCAAACAACACTTGGAAATCATCAAGCATCACTTCTACATCAGATGCTACTTCAGTATATGCAATTATAACAATTGCGTACAGTGCTGCTGGAACATATTACATTGATCAGGTATGTATGCAGACAGGAGCATCCGCAGTTTATGATGAGGCTCGTAGTATTGATATCTTTTTAAATCCAAAAAAATCTAACTTAATTAAAAATCCATCTTTTGAAACTAACGTAACAGACAGTTGGACAGCAACTGGTTCACCAACCATAACACAGGATGCTAATGTTTCTGATTTAGCATACTCTGGAATAAAGAGCGCTAAGGTAGTTGCTACGGGTGCTTGGACACTAAAGTCCAACACAATGCCAATTACAAGAGGTCTCTTTTATACAGCCTCTGGATTATTTAAGGCTACAACAAGTTTAACTGTAAGTTTAGTAGCAAGAAATAGCGGGGGAACTATAGTGGGGGTTAGTACTACGTCTGTTTTAGGAACTGCGGTTAACTGGTCAGAGTTTACATCCACAATTTTAACGGATGCAACCACATCCACAGCAAGCACTTATGAAATTGTTTTTTCAGGAGGTTCTGGCACATTTTATTTAGACTGCATACAGTTTGAAAAGAGTCCAACAGCAACAGATTACTTTGATGGTTCTTTGCCTTCAGATTTTGGAGCGGTATGGGAAGGCACCGCACACAACTCCTACTCTCATCTATACCCAACAAAACCACAGAAGATTCAACGTCTAGGTAAGACTTTAGTTGACTGGGTTCCTCAGAATACCTTTTGGCGCCTACGCACATACGGCGGAGTGGAGTACACGACCACGACGGTGTAGGATCCTGTCTATGACTATAGACATGGTTATATCCGTACTACTCACAGGAATGGCAGTTACTTATGTAATTGAATTCCTAGATTTATTTATTTCTGGCTTTATTACTAAGCCAACATTAAACAAATACTTTGCACTTCCTCTTAGTTTTTTGGGGCTTTGGTCACACTTAAGTGTGGAGACTGATTTTATAGTGCTAGTTCCGTCAGCAACATTTGTTTCATTAGCCATTGGCATGTATCTTAATCGTCCAGTAGTTGTAAAAGCACCTACTAGATTATCTCAAACTCTATAGGGGGCTAAGTGAATATTGCTGTTGTTTCTTTTGAAGACGTATGTGTTGATGATGGAGTAACTGCTCTTCTAAATAAATACGGCAAAGAAGATACTGTATTTATTCCAGTAACGGGAAATGAAAATCATTTTGCAGAGAGTGTTATAAGCATATGTAAAGAGCATGGGGTAAAGACCACATGCTTTATAGCCAATGCAACAGACCTTGATCACATACTGGTCGATGCTGACGACATTGTTATAACCGATAATCCTGTAAAGGAAATGATTCGTCAAATAACTCTCAATGATGTCTTAGGCATTGTTTGGGATAACTCTCCCATGTCCCATTTTATCTTGAGCGCCGTGGAAGATTTCGGTATCGAGACGTGGGACATAACCGATGGACTTGATAAGATAGAGGTTGATTACACAGATGAACCAGTTGATATTATTCGGGAACGAATGATTGAGAGCATGAATGTCTTTGTGGAAAACATGGCTGACTACGTCATGACATCTGTTCTCGACGTACTATCTGATGAAGTGGCCAAACGCCTTTTGGAAGATGGGAAGGAAATAGATCCGTTTAAGGATAACAACCTGTGAAAATCCCTTCAGAGGCTTTTTCAGCCCCACTGACCGATTATCAGTTCCGACTGATGGTTGTAATCTGCCAGTTAGCAGGCTCCAAAGGTCGTTTTAAGACCTCCGTAGCGGAGTTGTGTAGACAGACTAACAAAAGTTCAGACCGAACCGTTAGAACAGCCCTCAAAGCCTTAGAGAAGCATGGGCTTATACTTCGAACACCGAACAAAAGGGCTAACGGATTTAAAGGAATGGACACCTACGAGGTGGTGTATAAAAATTACCGCACTGAAGATTACCGCACCTCACATGACTATAAGTCAGATAGCCAATCTACCATTAAGCCATTAGTACCTAATAGACAAATAAGTAATAAATTAAAAGATATTGAAACCAAAGGTTTCATGAGAGAGATACGAGTACCTATGAGAAAATGGGAAGATGATGGAAATGATCTGGCAGGCTTTGGACTCGTCGAACCGAAAGATGCGACACAGCCTAAGATCCGCAAATCCGATCCTAAGACTAGGGGACGACGACCAGAGCATGAGTGGACCCCGATGGATGTCGCTGCAGAGTTTTCTTTTTGTGTCGGGCGCAAGTATCCCTTACTCCCTGGAACAGTTAGCGTCAAGCAACTCTCAGGAGCAATTGCCAAATTTAGAAAGCAGTACGACACCAACGCCCTAATTGAGTTAGAGTTGCTACGACTTTTCATGGCAGATGAACGAAACTTCAAAGACATTGGCAGTGAGGCTCCGCTTCTGTATAAGATGTACCTATCTTCATTTGGCAAGAAGATGAACCAAGCCAGAGAAAATCTTGGCTTAAATAAAATTAACGCCCCCATCAATACATCAGTTAAGATGGGGACACTACAAGCAAGTGATGGAAGAACTTTCCAGAATTCACTTTCTGGTAGAGCACAACTAGTAAGATACGAACAACGACTAAAGGAGAATGCAAATGGCTAAAAAGGTAGTAAAGACATTTACTGCAAATTTAAATAAGAACATTGAAAAGGGTGGCGCATGGATGGGCACTGTTAGCGTTACAACTAACGGCATTGATGGAACAGATGTATTAAATCTAGCGGCATGGTCAAATGCATCAGCAGGTAAGCGATGGGTCAAGAGCCAAGTGCAAGCACTTACATCACGCAAGAGCGTGAAGATGATTGCAGGCGAAGGCAAAGATGCAAAGGGAAAGCCAACCTCATTTGTTGGTGTTGTAACTTTTAAATCGGAGTAACTTGTTTAGGGACGGTGCAAAAATTGAAGAGTTACAAGAACCTATAAGTCTTACTATTAAGACTAAATGTCCAAGTAAATGGCGTCTTATAGATATAGAAAACGGCCGTGTGTTCATGGGTGATTCCGCTGGCACTTGGATAGAGATGGTTGAAGTTAAATAATGCTCGAGTTCAGTTTCTTTTGCCCAAGTTGTAAAAATAAAGTTCAGGGCGTTGCAACTGAACGGGATAGTATGAGTTTGGATTTGAGGTGTTACTCTTGTAATACCGATTGGGAAAAAGTTGTAGTAGATAGAGGAACAGATGAATAACAGATTAATTTATCCAACTAATAATAAAGTGCTTAGATTTTTTGGCGATGTAATGATAGTAATTGGTTCCTGGATTCTGCATATAGGTATGCGCTACGGTGGTATGTACGAATACGAGTTTGAAGACGACGATGTATGACATTAACTCGCTATCTGCTTTAAAGAAACATTGGCTACTTCGTAACTCAAATATCCCACGTCGCTTCCTCGGCCTTGAGCCACAAGACCTTGTGGACAGAGCGGGATCATTCCCTGACGAGGTGACTACGTGGATAGATGACTGCGTGAACGGTCAGGTTATAAAGCAAGTTGGCCACATCG
>Ga0214921_10009964_pt1 | contig 11866 bp, 13 predicted proteins | sample LL1505_MetaG_FD_177992 | JGI IMG/M metagenome (GOLD analysis project Ga0214921, IMG submission 177992) | Freshwater microbial communities from Lake Lanier, Atlanta, Georgia, United States - LL-1505 | ecosystem: Environmental > Aquatic > Freshwater > Lake | place: USA: Georgia | collected...
GTCAATCAACTCAATCTGCAGGAGTTCGGTCAGGTTGTTGGGGCGACAAACCACCTCGATTTTCATGCTGTTCACCAGGTTCTGGGCCAGCGCGTAGGAGGTGGACGTAACAAAATACAGCCAATACGACGAGAGTTTGGGGGTCATCACCGGGACGATGAGAATATGCCGGCGCAGACCCCGGATTTTGGCTACCCGCAACAACATTTCTTTGTAGCTGAGAACGTCTGGTCCCCCGATATCGTAGCTCTGGTTGTAGGTTTCGGCCCGGCCAATCACCCCCGTAAGGAAGTCCAGGGCATTGCGAATCGCAATGGGCTGGCATTGAGTTTTGAGCCATTGGGGGGTAACCATGAAGGGCAGTTTTTCGACCAAATCCCGAATGATTTCAAAGGAAGCGGAGCCCGAACCCACAATAATCCCGGCCCTTAGCGTGGTCAAGGCAAAGGAAGCCCCCGTCAAAAGGGTTTCAACGTTTTTGCGGGAGGACAGGTGCTTGGAGAGTTCCTCGGTATTGCTAATCCCGCTGAGGTAAATGACCTGCTGAACGCGGGTTTGTTCCAAACGCTTGCGGAAATGGGTCGCGCAGATCTCCTCCATCACCCCAAAATCCCCACCCTGCGTAGCCATGGAATGAATCAAGTAATAGGCCACCTCGATATCCTCGGGGATGGACCCCAGGCTGGCTTCGTTCAGGAAATCCACTTCGATAACGATGAGGCGATGCCCCGCGTATTTTATGGCATTAAAGCGGTCCTTGTCCCGGACGCAACAAACCACCTCGTGGCCCTTGTCCAACAAAACCGGCAACAAACGCTGCGCGATATACCCCGTAACGCCGGTGAGGAGGATTTTCATGGAGAGTTCATGTTGGGGTGTTCATGATCTCAAATGTAGGGAAATCCCAAAAGGCCTGAGGCGGCTCAGGCTTGCAATCCTTACTTAACAACTTTCCAAAACCCGGTTTTGTCACTACCAATTCGTTCTATTTTCCCACTGTCTCTGAGTTCTTTGATTTTTCTTCTTACGGTGCTTAAACTCAATCCAAGGCGCTCGCTGATTTCAATGGCTGTTATTTTGTTGTCCTGCTCCATTAATGAAAATACAGTGTCATTTACCGTGTCAATCCGTCGTTTTACCGTGTCAATCCGTGGTTTTACCGTGTTATTTACCGTGTCAAATAGAATGTGCATTTCACGATTGTGGAGAGAAAAATTCCCTCGGAGCAGTAGGTTTGAGAGAAAGCGGACTAAGAACTTATCTGTTCTAAAAATGCCCCTGGCCAAGTCTTCGTAGTTGGCCCTTACCAAAGAATTCCTGAAATACCAAGAATAGTCAGCAAACAAGTCATTGTTAACATTTTTGAATCCTAATTTTCGCAAATACTTGATCAAAAATATAGCGGTTGTTCGTGTGTTACCTTCGCCAAAAACGTGGATTTGCCACAAGTTTGAAATGAATTGAGTAATGTGTTCTAAAATTTCTTGTTCATTTAGTCCTTTGTAACTAAATTTTCTTTCCTGCTCAAAGTCGTATGCCAGGGTTGCTCTCAAACTATCAGCACTTGCGTAAAGAACAGTTTCTCCGTTCAACACCCATTCTTTTTTGGTGATGTTGTAATCACGAATTTTTCCTGCAAATTTGTATATACCTGTAAATAACCTCCGATGAATCGCCAAGTATTCTGCCGGTGAAAATGCAAAGGATTGTTCACTTAACATTTCTGCAATTCGTGCCGAAACTTTGTCGGCTTCTTCGGTTCTGTCTTCTTCTGTTTTGGTTGGGTGCTGTTGGTAATAAATTTCAATGCGTTTTTGTACTTCGTCAAGGGTTATGACGCCTTCAATGTTTTGTTTGGCCGTTTCAATGAGATATTCAGACGGTTTAAGGCCGTCCACTTGTTGCAAGCCTATGGCCGTTTTCCAAACCTTGGCTTTCTCCGCTTTGTTCGGCTCACCTTGCCTTAAATATTCATCAAAGTTTTCCATTCTTGTTTTACAAAGATCGTTTTTCTCTTGATCTTATGGTCAAAATTAACGAATTTACCAAGGTAAATTTAAGGTTTCACAGTGATATATTTGGTGTCGCGGTGAAGGTGTAAGTGCCGCTTTTTCCAGACAGGTTTAATTTTTAAGTTAAGGTTGAAATTGTTGTTTCCATTCGGAGGGTGTTCGGTTCTGTAGGGCTTCATGGGGTCTTCGTTCGTTATACTCTTCGATCCATTCTTCGGTGAGGGCTCGGAATCCCGGATATCGGTGAACAGATAGGCGTCTAGAATGGCTTCGCGGTACACGCGGTTGAATCTTTCGATATATCCGTTCTGCATAGTCCTGCCGGGTTGAATAAATTGAATCTTGATTTCTTGTTCCTTGCACCACCACTCAAAACTTTGGAAGTGAATTCAGGGCCGTTGTCCGTTCTGGAGACCTGTGTCTTGCCACGCCATACGATAACACTTTCCAGGGACCTTATAATACGTTTGGAGGATAGCGAAGTATCGATCTCAATGGTCAATTACCGCTTGGTGGCAGGGCCCAGCCTTTTTTTGAGAACAGGTCCCTCAAAAGCTGGCTATCCATCGCTAGGTCGGCGTACATCCTTTTGAGGCGAGAATGCTCCTCTTCCAGGGTTTTGAGTTTCTGTACATCGGACACATCCAACCCCCCGTATTTGGCCTTCCACTTGGATAAGGTGGCGGGGGCGATGCCCATTTCTCGGCAGATGACGCCGGTGAGGAGGATTTTCATGGGGAATGATCGAGTGTTTGGAAGTTGTAAATCAAAGGTCCTAACGGAATGACCTAGCAACCGAATATACTTGGCGTCGGGGTGAAGATGATTCATCAGGTAATCAAAGGAACCTTGGCGATTTTCGCCGCTCGTTTTTTAACGGATCTTACTTTTTGCGCCTATTTATTTAGGTTTGCGCCCAAATTTTGCCTATATTGCACCCATAAATAATTCAATATGGCTAATTCCGCCTATTTTTTAGATGATGCGCCCGTAATTCAAGGGATAGCAAAACCTTGTCCAGGATGGATTGTGGGGTACACGGCTGTCATTGAAAAGTTAAAGCTCCAAATTCCATTGCCCCTGATGAAAGCCATGGTTTCGGAGAAATACCGAAACGCAAAGGATGAATCGTGGCTTGTATTCTCAGCCGCATATTTACCTCAAGATCATGCTAGCATCTCCAAGATACAGGCATTGTACAATCACCTGGTATTTGCGCTTAAATACGAAGGAGTAAATCTACTGGTGTTTGCAAAGTTGCGAGAACAGTTGAGCAATGAAGAGCTTTTAGCGTTAGTGAACATAGAGCCATTGGGCCAATATTCCAGAAGGATTTGGTTTTTGCTAGAATGGGTATCAGGTAAGCCGATTGTTGGTAAAAGTGACATCAACAAAAAGAGCTATGTACCCGTGGTCGATAGCAAATTACAATTTGCTGTTGCGGGTATTAAATCGCCCCGTCATTTAGTACTGAATAATTTACCCGGAACAAATCAATTCTGTGCACTCATCAGGAAAACGGAAAAAATCGAACAGCATCTTTCCAAAAGTTATGAGGAGGAGAACAGAAAAAAACTTGCGGGGATAAGAAAAGATATCATTCAAAGGGCATCTGCATTTTTGCTGCTTAAAGACTCAAAAGCTTCATTTACCATCGAAGGTGAAAGCCCAAAGAGTAAAAGGGCGGCTAGGTGGGGTATAGCCATAGGTCAAGCAGGTTTAAACGACCTGAGCAAAGAAGAATTGATACGCCTGCAGCAGTTGGTGATAGAAAATACTCGATTTGTTCAAATGGGATTGAGAAAAAAAGGTGGATTTGTTGGGGAGCATGATCGAGTATCCGGCGAGCCTATCCCTGATCACATCTCTGCAAAATATGAGGACCTAGACGACCTTGTAGACGGCTTGATTGACGTAAACCAGATGCTCATCAAAGATGACATCCATGCAGTATTAGCAGCGGCGGTCATTGCATTTGGATTTGTCTTTATTCATCCTTTTGAAGATGGCAATGGAAGAATACACCGGTATTTAATTCATCATATACTTGCAAAAAAACAGTTTGCCGACCAGGGCATCATTTTCCCTGTTTCATCTTCAATACTCGACCATATCATTGACTATCAAAAAGTACTAGAATCTTATTCGAAACCACTTTTGGACCTTATTGAATGGGTTGAAACCAAAGATCACAATGTGGAGGTGACCAATGTGACCAAAGACTATTACCGATTCTTTGATGCTACGAAACAAGCGGAGTTTTTGTTTGATTGTGTAGCAGACACCATCAAAAACATCGTCCCACAGGAGATAAATTATCTAACAAATTATGATGCCTTTAAAGCCTACATGGAGGAGGAATTTGAAATGCCCGATAAAATAATTTCGGTGCTCGTTCGATTTTTAGAACAAAACCAAGGTAAGTTATCAAAGCGAGCCAAAGAAAAAGAATTCAGGATGCTAACTGAGCGTGAAGTAAAGCGAATCGAAACAACCTATACCGAAATCTTCGGCAGTTAATATGGAGAAATTGTAAGTACTGTAAGTAACCCTTTTTCCAGACAGGTTTAATTGTTAAGTTAAGGTTGAATTTGTTGTTTCCATTCGGAGGGTGTTCGGTTCTGTAGGGCTTCATGGGGTCTTCGTTCGTTGTACCTTCGATCCATTCTTCGGTGAGGGCTCTGAATCCCGGATATCAGTGAACAGGTAGGCGTCCAGAATGGCTTCGCGGTACACGCGGTTGAATCTTTCGATAGTACCGTTCTGCATAGTCCTGCAGTGTTGAATAAATTGAATCTCGATTTCATGTTCCTTGCACCACCACTCAAAACTTTGGAAGTGAATTCAGGGCCGTTATCGGTTCGGATAAATAGGCTTGCCTCGCCAAGCGATAACCCTCTCTAGGGTCCTTATTATGCGTTTGGAGGACAGCGAAGTGTAATACGCCCCAAAATCCCCACCCTGGGTGGCCATGGAATGAATCAAGTAATAGGCCACCTCGATATCCTCGGGGATGACCCCCAGACTGGCTTCGTTGAGGAAATCCACTTCGATCACGGTCAGCCGTTGCCCCGCGTATTTCTTGGCGTTAAAGCGGTCCTTGTCCCGGACGCAACAAACCACCTCGTGGCCCTGGTCCAACAAAACCGGCAACAAACGCTGCGCGATATACCCCGTAACGCCGGTGAGGAGGATTTTCATGGGGGTTTTTGATTGGTTAAATTCAATTTTTTGAGGATACGTAGAACCTCACGTTCCACTTGGTCAAAATCCGGTAAATCTTTTATCTGATCACTCAGCGAGCTTTTCCACCTGCCTTTGTATTGAGGCAATCGTTCCATTAATTTTTGAAGAAAATCAGAATGCTTTAAACCCTTCTTTTTGCATTTGTTTTCAAATTCATTTAAGTAAAAATTAGGATCCATACCGTATTCTACAATTAAATACCAGATGTCATAAAAATCGCGTGCTTGCATTCGTTGCATCACACAACGCATTTTTTCTAGCAAGACTTCTTCCAATGAATAGCAAAGCAATGGGTATGCCTCCAAATCGGTGTATTCAACAAATGCTTTTTTGATTAACGGTTCAAAGACCAATTGCTCCTGACGAGTAATGTCAACTTTGACCCTTTTATTATTACCGTATCCGCCAAGCGGCCCAATGTAGTTGATGTAAAAATTCATTCCGCCATCCTCATGCTCGGTATTCTCAATGATCTCAAGTGGAATATTGGCTTCTTCTTTAATAAAATCGAAAACTTCCCTACACCATATAAAAATTTGGTTATTGAATATTTCGCGATTAAGCAAGGTAAAATCAAGATCTTCCGAAAAACGATAATCCTGAAAATAGACTTTCTTCAAAACCGTTCCACCCTTAAATACGATTGCCCTGGAGAATTGCGTATGACAGGCGATGCCATACAATATCCATGAAAGAACATAATCCTTCTCAATCTGCTGGTCACGAACCCCCATAGCTCTCGCTTTTTGTTGTATTTCGCCAGGTCTTATCATGTGAATAGCGCCGATTGAATGGTGTCCGTTTCTAAATTTTCCTGAATACTCCAACGGCTATTCCGCTTGCCTGTTTTGGGTAATTCCGTATCGAGCAAAACATAGGATGGACTTTTCATTTTTTGGAGGTCATCAACGACTAGAGTGTTGATATTCAAAGTTTCTAAGAGAAAACCCAATCTCTTGAGAACGGCTTGCGAATCAAATTTCTTAACGTATTCGAGTAGTGTATGGAAGTTAATTCTGTCTTTTGAAGCATAGATTGCTCTTGAAACTTCAACAATTCCACCAGCGTAATTAGGTTTGAATAGGCAGTCTATCAAGGTTTTTTCTAAGTCTGAGCAATGTACTTTATTAAAACTATCAATCCAAATTTTCTTTGAACCAAAAAAATGTTTCTCATTGTGGTAAATAAATTGAAACGTAACATCGTTAATTTTTAGTTCCGATGGTCGAATTTGTTTTGATACCACCGTTTGTTCTTTCAGAGATGGTTGTGTGATTAGGTTGTGGATTTGCAATGCTGAGTAATAACCTATGTAATGCATTGAATCATTCACTAAATATTCAGGAATCAAATGCCAGTCCGGCATAAAGGTTTCGGCATTTTGCTCATAGGGAATGACATAATAAACGCCTTCTTTCAATCGCATCAACAGGCCCCGCTTGGTCATGTCGCTAAGTAGTTCCCTAACCGCACTTGCTTTGGATTCTGGCAGTGCGCTGTATGCCATAGAAATATCAAAGCACTTCTTGTTCTTTTCATCCAAATAAGTAAGAAGTCCGCTCGATTGAGTCGAAATATTCTTTTTTTTCATAGCACCTTAGTCAGTTTAAAACTGACTGCAATGATACGAAATATAATTTGATTTTGCCTAATTGTGTAAGTACCCCATTTTCCAGACAGGGCTAACGAGTTAGGTAAGGTTTCTATGGGTTGTTTCCGCTTGGATGCTGTCGCCTTGGTAGCGGGGGATCAGGTGGCAGTGGAAATGCGGGATGCTTTGGCCGGCGGCTTCTCCGCAGTTCATTTCGATATGGTAGGCATCGGGCTGGTAGCGATCGTCGATGATTCGACGGGCTTCGCGCAGGACAAAGGGTGTAAGTACCCCTAAAATGCAGACTATTGAAAGTAGAGAAATTCCTTTAATTTCAAAAACCACATAAAAATCACGATTTACCGAAGTTCATTCGTACAGGCCCTTCAAAAGCATGAATCCGGTATAGCCACAGAGGTCATCTGCCGAGAAATGGGCATCGCACCCGCCACCTTTTACAATGGATGGCCAAATACGGGGGGGGGATGTGTCCGATATGCAGAAACTAAAAAAAGGAAGAGAAGCATTCCCGCCTCAAGAGGATGTACGCGGATCTTGCGATGGATAACCAACTTTTGAGGGACCTGTTCTCAAAAAAAAGCTAGGCCCTGCAACCAAACGGCAAATAGCCGTCAATCATAGCTGGAGCATGGATTTTATGAGCGATAGCATCATGTGGGTACGCAAATTCCAAACCTTCAAATTTATGGACGATTGTGCCCGGAAAGCTTTGGCCATTGAGATCGATACTTCGCTGTCCTCCAAGCGCATTATAAGGACCCTAGAAAGCGTTATCGCATGGCGAGGCAAGCCTAAGTTATCCGAACGGACAACGGCCCTGAATTCACTTCCAAAGTTTTGAGTGGTGGTGCAAGGAACATGAAATCGAGATTCAATTTATTCAACCCTGCAGGACTATGCAGAACGGTACTATCGAAAGATTCAACAGCGTGTACCGCGAAGCCATTCTAGACGCCTACCTGTTTACCGATATCCGGGATTCAGAGCCCTCACCGAATAATGGATTAAGGAATACAACGAACCAAGACCCCATGAAGCACTACGGCACCGAACACCCTCCGAATGGAAACAACAAATTCAAGCTTAACTTAACATTTTATATCTGTCTAGAAAAAGGGGTACTTACACTAAAATTGTATTATAAAAAAGCGGGGCGGCAAATAAATAAAACACGAAGCGCTGGGCTATCGTGTCAGAATAAAGTCCCTTGTTACGTTTATATGTCGTCCGGATGTTTCGATAATTTTCTGTCAGATTAATTGTTGTTGAGTCGGTCTTTACGCTTGCCTATAACGGTTGGCCGCTTTGCGTAGTGGCGGATTTTTAGCCCAAAAGTTTAATCGAAGAACAGCACTTAAACCCACCACAAAACTGTCATATGAAGCACTGAACCCGTCATTACGCAAAACGGCTGTTGGGTGCTGGCCTTCTGTCTTGCGTGTTGATTGTCTGTTAGTTGTGTGTTGAGACAGACACACTCTTTGCCAAGTTTTGGTCTGTGTGTTGGCTTGTGCGACTTGGCAATGGGTGTGGCTGTTGTGCATAGGCTTATTTTTTCAATATTGTTGTTCTGTGATAATCCAAATATATTTCTCTACCGTCTGTTGGCAAGTGTGGAATTATTTTGTTGTCTGAAATACCAAGTTTTGAATACGTCATATTTGAAAGGAATGGTGATAAAATAGTTTTTCTATCGTCTGTGAACGATAAAAAACCACGGTCAAATAAGAAGTCAAAAGTTGGTGTTAACATAAAACCGTTTTTCGGGTCTGTTTTTTCAAAGTCATTTGATGCTGCCCAAGGCTTGATATGACTTGCTATTAAAAGTCTGTCGTCTGATATTAAAGTAATAGGGCAGAAGGGACAAAGCTCTAAAAGTTTCTTTCTGTATTCACCCTGTCCGACTCTTGCCTTTGATAAAGTGAGTTTTTCTGTTTCGTTTTCTATTTGTTCGATTGCTTCTTCTTCCTTTTTGATAATGTAAGGGTGTTGAACTTCACCAAAATAGTCCGCAAATAGTCGGAAGTAGTAAAAAAGTTTCCCTTTACTGTCAACGATTTTTATAACCGATATGTAGGTTATGTTTGGCAGTGATAAATCTCTGATAAGTTTATATGCTTGGTCTGTTGAATTTACATAAACTCTTGGTCCTGCTATTTGAGTTTGTTCTCTAACTTCAAACTCGATTACATCAGGTAATGCTTCAATTTTCTTTTTCCTTTCATTCCAAAGGTTAGGTAAAAGTTCTCGATTTACATACGGTTGTTCAGGCTTTAAATACTCAGTTTTCGTTTCTTCTAAGTATTGCAGTAAATCTTTTTTTAATAGAAAGCAAGGGATTGTGAAACCAGTATTACCAAAAAAGCTTCTTACTTCAGGATTGTCATTACCAACATAAAGTTTTGCTTCGCCATTTCCACCACCAATTTTGTTTTGGCGAACTACAAATGAATCAGCTATTGTTATTTTTTCTTTTGCGTCAATTACTTTGTAATTGCTTTTGCCTATTTGAATTTCCATTTTTTTATTTACCGAATTGAGTAATGTCCATTTGTTTTAGCAAAGCAATTAAAACATCGACAACTATGCTATTACCTGCTTGACGATACATTTGAGTGTCGCTGATTGCAATTTTAAAATCATCTCTAAAGCCCATTAATCTTAAACATTCTCTTGGAGTTAATTTACGAATTTTACCCTTATTATGAGTTACATAATTGTCAACTCCAGCACGGTGCATTTTGTGCATTGATTGTAAAAGTGGTCGAGCAATTTCCAAATCTGTTTTGGTGCTGGTTCTAAAGTTTTTTGTTCCACCTGCTAATACGTAATCACGAACCTTGTCAGATAAGTAGTATTTTTCTTCAACTTTATTTACATCAAAAATGAACTCATCAAAATCATTTTCATCTACTGATTCGAAAATAAAATCACCGTGCCAATTAAATTGTTGGTTAGCTTTTTGGCAAAGCATTACGTCACCATTTATTTGAGTATATCGCTTTGTTTTGTTTTTAGAACTTGTAACGAATTTTACCCCTTTTTCTTTGAGATAGTATTTTGAGTCTGTGTAATCTTCAAGAAAGTCCTGCATTGTTCTTTCAAGTTGGATTTTTTGAGGAAATGAAAACTCAACATCTTTATCCTTAAAGCCAACAACAAAAATCCGTTCACGGTGCTGTGGAATGCCGTAATCTTTACTGTTTAGAATTTTGGAATTAATTTGATAACCTAAGTCGTGAAAAACATCTTGAACTACTTTCCAGGTTCTACCATTGTCGTGATTTGTTAAACCTTTCACGTTTTCATAGATAAATACCTTTGGTTGTGTTTCTTTTACTATACGAGCAAAGTCGTAGAATAAAGTTCCACGAATATCTTCTAGTCCTAATCGTTTACCAACCATTGAGAATGCTTGGCAAGGACTACCACCAACCAATAAGTCAAGTTTTCCTTTATATTTCTTAGCTGAAAATTCTGTAACGTCATTGTGCCAGTCACTTGCAGCTATTTCATAGTTTGCGAAATAGCTTTGTCTAACGTGTGGGTCAATGTCCCCAGCAAATGTTATTGATTGGTTTAAGTTAAGCCGTCTAAAAGCGTGTTCAATAGCTCCAATACCACTAAACAATGTCCCAATTCTTATTTCTGCTGTCGGATTAGAAAATTCTTTTAATCTCCAGTCATCCTCACCAAACAAGTCAGGTTCGGCTGCAATTGAATAATCAATTTGGTCTGATTTGTAACCGTACTTTATGTATTTGATTTTTTCTTCTGCAAGTTTCAAGATAGATTGGTCTAATTCTTTGTCGCAAATTGCTCGTGCAATTTTTTCACTTACTAACTCTTTTTCCATTTCGGATTTATCGAGTTTAAAGATTTTACAAAGTTTGGTTAGTTTTTTTTCATCTAGTTCTCTCTTGCCATTTTCAATTTTGCTCAAGTTAGCAGAATCAATATCAAGCTTTGCAGCAAGTTGAGTAAGAGTCCAGCCCTTGTCATTTCTTAGGGTTCTTATATATTGTCCAAACGTTTCTCTCATATGACTTGTCAAATTTTGACAAATTTATGGAATCGAAAATTTTGTTCCAAGTAAAAGTTGATTTTATTATTAACAATGTCACATTAATTAGTCGGTGGGTTGGCAAAAAATGGCTCTTTTTGTTTTGCGAAGGGTCGGATTTGTGTGTCGGGCAAAACCAAATGTGCCATTTGTGCGTGGGCATTTTTTTGTTCTATGTTGGGTCGTTTTTACTTCCACTGTCGTTTTCTTTTAGGCTTGCACCCAACTTACTTATAGGCCTGCTCAAACTTCCCCAATACACCCTATGGATGGTTGCTTTAGGCAGTTTTTGTACTCCTTATTTCGTTTCATAGGTTTCTACGGTAAATGGACCGTTATTGCTTAGTGATTTGGTTTGAATTTACGGCAATATACCCCATACAGTCAATGCTGGACTAAAATTGACATGTAAGGTCAAAGCAAGCCCAAATCCTTTTTTCTGGGCCTTTGGGAATCTGTGGGAGCCTGTGGGGGTTTGTAGAGTCCTTTCAGGGCCTTTCAGGGCCTTTCGGCACAACCTAATAGCTCTGCTTTCCGGGGATGACGCCTCGGACCCCGCCGCGGGGTTCCTGGACATCGTCTTGGTAGCGGGGGATGAGGTGGATATGGGCATGGGGCACGGTCTGGCCTGCGGCGGCGTGGATGTTGATCCCTACATTGAACCCATCGGGGTTGAATTGCTTTTGGAGGATGGTTTTGACCTCGTTCAGCAGGATGAGGCAGTCCATTTGTTCCTGGAGGGTCAAATCGAAGTAATTGGAAACATGCCTGGTGGGGATCAGCAAGGCATGGCCCTTGCTCACCGGGAACTTATCAAAAATCGCATAGGCCGTTGCGGATTCAGCAATCAACGCCCTATCGGTTGGGAGGGTACAGAAGTGGCAGGTCTATGCAGAACAGAACTATCGAAAGATTTAACCGTGTGTACCGTCA
>Ga0214921_10009966_pt1 | contig 11865 bp, 21 predicted proteins | sample LL1505_MetaG_FD_177992 | JGI IMG/M metagenome (GOLD analysis project Ga0214921, IMG submission 177992) | Freshwater microbial communities from Lake Lanier, Atlanta, Georgia, United States - LL-1505 | ecosystem: Environmental > Aquatic > Freshwater > Lake | place: USA: Georgia | collected...
TTTTATTAAAAGTATTTTCTCTATAATAGATTTATTCAAACACGCAAGTAAATCAGGCTCAAATCACTTTTGTTTATGTAAAAGGCTGCTTTCTCACACAACTTTCCCCAAAATCTTTTGACATCACCCATGCTAACTTAGTGTCTAATGCGAGTCACTTCCATTATAGATTCGCGAAACGGAGTAAGACACATGAACAAAGCAATGCTCGAATCCTATGCACGTAACCTGCTTGGTCAGGTTGTTGCTGGAGTTGTAGTTGTTTCATCAACTACAGGCATCGGCAGTCCTCTAGATTTCGGTCAGGGCGAATGGCTCCTAGTAGCCAACTCCCTCTGGGCGTCAGCAATCCCAACAGTACTTCGCTACGTCAATAAGAAAGACCCAGCATTCGGTCCTTTCGCAGAGACAGCAGCCGCAACTGTAACTAAGAAAATCTCAAAAGCAGCAGCTGCAAAAAAGAAGAAGTAAACAACTTATCTAGTTTGGCAAGCTCGCTCCCAGATAAAAAATAACCAAAATAATCACCTGGGGGCGGCTTGCCTCTTAGTTTTTTTGAAAGGCAAAAAGTAAAAATGTCCTCTGATATCTCCTCCTCTTCTCCTGAGGAGAAAGAAGACACTTCCCTTTCCCTACCTGATATTGCTACCCCTTACGACCTGCGGCCTGACTTAACAGAAATCGGCATCATCGAAGACGAGCGCGGCGTTTGCTTAGACAGTTACGAAAACCGTGCCGCCTTACGGCAGGCCAGCCTGAACTGGGACCCAGTCTACGATCAACTTGGGATGCCAACGGGCCTCATTGTTGCTAGATCTAGGGAGTCCCTCAAAGAACGGCGTCTGCTTTCTCTCTCTGAGAAACGGGTGCTTCTCCAGGAACCAGAAAATAACAACTCAGATTTCTTAACGGGCCTCGACCTCATCGTCGACGACAAGGCCTGCCGAATTACACCCCCTTGGGTTATCGGCGCGACCCGTGCCTATTTAGCAGAACAAGAGAGCGGCGGGCCCAAGTCCGAAAAGCGAGCGCCGGCTTCGCAACCTCACCGTTGTCGAATCATTAAACAAGACGGCTTGAGATGTCTACTCTGGAGTAGCGGGCGTCCGAAAGATGACGGCTTGTGTCGCGTCCACCTTCGTACCAACAGACGGCCTGGAGCTGACGTCGAACGGGCACGACAGAAGTTATTGCAATCTGCACCATACGCTGTCGATGTCCTAGAAGAACTAATGGAGTCTGCCCAATCCGAACCCGTCAGACTAAAAGCATCAACGGAAATCCTTGACCGAGCTGGAGTCCGAGGCGGCGTGGAGTTAGACGTCGGCGTGGACGTAACGGTGCGTAGCCCACATGAAATTATTAAAGAACGGCTTGCCCGTTTAGCCGCTGGTGCTCAGCACCTGGTTGAACTGGAAATGAATAAAGACGGTGCGTACGAAGCGCCCGCTGACAAAACGGATGAAGCGGCAAGCCAGGAGGAAAACTACCCGTGAGTATAAACAACTTAGAAGAACTAGCGGCTCGCCTGGCAAAGCGGCTTGAGGAAGACATCGTTCTATGCTCAACCCGTGCTGAACACATACGGGTGACGGCTCGAGCTAACGAGGCTGTCGAACTTCTAAACAATATCAAGATGTTGGATGAGCGGCTCGGGGCTTAGCAAAAAGTAAAAAGCGGCATGGGAAAGGACGGGTATGGGATTATTCAACGGTGACTGTTTAAGCGAGTACGAGGTACCCGACTTTGTCGACGCACCTGACGGTGTAGACCAGATGAAGAACAAAAAGAAACAACGGCGTGGGGTATAGGGGGACATCGTGGATATGGAACGGATACTAACGGCGTGCTACTTCTGTGGTGAGTCCTACGAGAGCGCGAAGTTAAACGGTGCACACAGATGCAAGAGAAAATCTGAGAACGGATACTCAACGGGTAAGTGGAGCGACGAGGATGACTTCAGTCCTATCACCCCCTTCCTAGGGAAGAACCGCTAAGCGTCAGAGATTCTTTAAATTCGTACAGTCTTAATTCTAAGTATGTATAGATTCGACGGCTTGCTATCTGGAGCTGGTGCACATCCAAAAGTTGTTTTTAGATTCCCAGATCTGGCGGAGGTTTCACCAGGTGGAGCTGTACTTCAAGAAGTTGTTTGTATGTGGCATGGCACCTGGAGCTATCAATAGCAAAAAGTAAAAAAAGCGGCTTGGTACAGCAGCTGTCAAGGTTGCCATCTACAGAAGTTGTTTATATCTCTACCTGGTCAGCCCAACGGTCTTTGCGGCTTGACAGGCCTGGTAGGATAGCTTTAGGCAGCACGCAGCGTAAAGTTCAGAACTTAAATTATTTAGATGTTGTTCAAGCGGCAAGCGGCTTGGTCTAACGGTTCTTGACAAACGGCTTGAGCGATTGCTAGCATGACGGTATGAGCGAAGAAACCGTATTCAATACCAACGATGCATTAATACCATCGGCCCGCCACTGGTCGTGGCAAGATGACGGCTTGTGCAAAAGTGACGGCGTGGATGCAACCGTCTTCTTCAATGACGACATGCTCCGCGGTCTCGAGAAGCAGGCACGGGAGAATGCCGCTAAGAAAATATGCACGGCATGCCCCGTTAAGACGGAGTGCTTAGAGCACGCATTAGCGGTGCCAGAGAACTACGGCGTGTGGGGTGGATTGACACGGGAAGAACGGATGGATATATTAAAGTTTAAAACGTCAATTGATAGAGCAGAGATATCGGGAGAAGAAGCGGATGATACTTCTAGGTTACATAGCGTATAAACTAAAAGAAATTCAGCAACAACTAAAACCGATATCCGATTCAGATATCAGAACCGCTGACGCAATAAATCGTTGGATAAATAATCGTTTAGATAAAGCAGATCCCGATAGATGCTGTAGCCATGATGCTCATGAGAACTACTGTGTCTGCTGTATGAATGAGCACGAGAGATGTCGCATCCAAGATTGATTTGACAAACGTTTAACTAAGTGATTAGATACTCTTATGACAAACCAATACAAAGCAGTAAACTCAAAAACACTCACAAAATTAATCAAGACAGCGCAAACGCTCAACTTCAATCAGTACCCAGAGAGATTGCCTTCTTTCTCTACAAATGGCATCCATGTTCTACAACTGGTTATCTTGGATCATCAAGGTCACACAAACAAAGACATTGTTCACCACAGGGCACGTGTGATTGCTAACGTAGGAAATTATCTTGAACCAGTAGAGTTCTTACTTGACATTAGAGCAGAAGACTGGAATAATCTAGTTGATGCTAAAGCAATGGCAGATAGCGTAAGGGAACTAAATGTCGAATCAAGTAGAAGTAGTCGCTTTACCCAACTGCGATTTCTGCGGTGAAGTAGCAAATTATGATGCACGAACAAAGATTGGACCATGGGCAAACATGTGCCAACATTGTTTTGAAAACTTCGGCGTCGGGCTGGGGTTAGGGGCAGGACAAAGATTGGTGTTAAACAAATGAAGGGGGTAGTAATGAATCATATTGACGAAATTCTGGAATACCTGATGGAGTCTAGAATTGAAGTTGCTAGTGCAATAAATGAATCTCCTGAAGGGGAATCAACTCTTTACCTTGATGGACAACTATTGGCAGTCGACGAGATTACTGGATTTATAAGAGAACTAAGAGATGAGCAAGACAAATGACAAAAAGTAAAATTATACTTATGGTAGTTGCTCTATCAACAACTTTATTTCCTACTCAGCCGGCGAGCGCGGTTGGTGAGAAAACTTTAGTAATTATTGACTCAGGCATAAACACAGATTTGACTTGGGCTAAAAGTGCGGTTGTAGATGAAGCGTGCTTCGTTGAGTTCCACAGATGTCCAAATGGCTTTTCACAAATGACTGGCGCCGGCGCATCAAAGATTACTCCTGCTATGACAACTGCTGGCTCGTTTAGTCATGGAACTCAGATGGCTTCGGTAGCAGTAGCGATCGACCCAAATGTAAAAATTGTTTCTATCCGAGTTGCTGGCATGACTCCAAAGGGCGTGCCTACTCCTTACACAACTAAAGCCATCTCTTGGGCTTTGGACTATGTTGAGCAAAACAAGACACGACTAAATGTTGGTGCGGTGTCTATCTCTCTAGGTAGAACCTACTCACAGGCTTCATGTCCAATAGAAACAAAACTGCAAACTCAAATCTCAAACCTGATTGCTTCAAATGTAGCAGTTGTTATTTCTGCGGGTAATGGTGGCAACGCCACAAAGATTGACTACCCTGCTTGTATCCCGCAGGCGATTGCGGTGGGCGCAACTGAGGATAGATACTCAATGCGGGAAGTCTCAGGCTGGGTGTACCCAATTATGGCTACATCTAACAATGGTCCTGACCTTGACCTTTACACTTACGGCAAATACATCACAACTGATATATCAGACAAGAAGTCCCTATCTCTAGGAACTTCTAACGCAACTGTGGCTTTTGCTACCTACCTAACTAAAAGACTTTCTGCTGGCGAGAACCTAAGTACGATTATGGCTAGCGTCAATGCTTCTTTAGTTAATGCCTACAAAACCACGACACTCTTTTACCCTAAGCAATTTAACTTGACAAACGACTAAAAACTGCTAAGATAAAGATACCTAGAAAGGGGAAGCCAAATGGCTAGATATCGAATGGTGATTTCTTTTGATACGGACAAAGTACTTTCGTCCGAGGAAGAAGATAATTTAATCGGGCATGTTGCACCGCAGATTGAAGAACCTGCTACACATGAGGGAGATGATGAGGAGTACTCAACATCAAACTTAAAAATTTCACTAGAGGAGATTAACTAATGGGTCAATACCATGTTCTAGTAAATCTAGACAAAGAAGAAGTTGTGTCACCACACGGGCTCGGCTTGGGTCTAAAGCAATATGAACATCTTGGCGAATTCAACGGCACGCTTGCCGACGCCATGTACATCTTAACAATGACAAGTCCTAACCGAGGCAACGGGGATTTACCTGATACGGGTATCTCTGGGCGTTGGGCAGGCGACAGGGTTGTAGTAGTTGGTGACTACACAACGGATGCGGATTTGCCTGACTACCCTAATGCGAGTCTTTTGTATAATGCAACGGGTAAGTGGGTAGATATAACAGATTTGGTTGCTACGGCTTTCGAGTCTGTGTTCAGAATAAAAATAACTGGCGAGGGTTGGAAAACTAGAGCCACCGTGTAATACTTTTAACTTACTTTAGGCGTGTCTGAAAAGGCACGCCTTTTGTATTTTCCCATCCAAATACCCGAGTCATCAAACTATGAAAATTGTTTATAGATAAAGCCAGGTGAAGATCCAATAGCAAAAAGTAAAAATTGGATGCGGGGGAAAATAAGCAAAAAGTAAAAATTGCCGCTGCCAGAAAAAGCGAAGGTCCCGAAGTTGTTTTGATGTCTCGCTATTACGGCGTTTGTCATCTGAACGAGGGATAGAGATACTTGACAAAAAGATGCGGTTCTTGTATGATGGCGTTTCGCACCGCTTGTATGAGCGATTTGTGAAGGTGGGTTAGTCCGCTACTTGCGAACACGGACTATAAAACTAAGGGGGCAATATGAAAGACTATATACAAGAACGCTGGAACGAAGGATACTACTCTGCTCTAAATGGGGCAAAGATTATTCGTTTTCTTGGAACTGTTCCTGAAGAGTTTGGTGGAACTGGTTTTCCACAGTTTCTAGTAAAACTCTCAACAGGGGAAATTATAGAGATGGAAGTTTCTAAAGATCCTGAAGGTAATGGAGGCGGTTTTTTATTCGGGCTTCCTGATTTTACTTTACCTGAGTTTCGTGAAAACTTAGTAGGGGGGGAAAATGCCTACAAAGACAATTTATAAACTAAGTAATGGTGCTTATGTGGACTTCAAGGTAAAAGAGGATTCGAACGGAACTCCCGTTATTTCAGAGTTACGAGTATTTTTTGATGAGGGTAATTTAGCAGTCGGAGGAGTGGGCTCTACGATTCTTCGCGAGATTCGAACTTTTGATTTGATTCGTATGTGGTCTGTAAAATCTAGTCGCTCATTTTTGTCAGCAAATCAAGAGTTGCAACTCTGGAAAAAGATAAAAAAGCCTTGGGAAAGTATGGGAAGGTTAGGAGCACCAACAGAGTTATACGCAGCGTTAGCGTATTTTTACTTAAAATACACTGAGCAGAATCCCAATAGCCCGACTTCAAACCTTGCTACCGATCTTCAGATTTCACCTAAAACCCTGAGTACGAGGATTGCTAGATGCAGGGAGTTAGGGCTTCTAGGAGACCCCCTTAAAATCACTCCTTCTGGAAAGGCAAGTGGAAAGTTGTCAACAAAAAGTAAAAGTCTCATAACTAAACTATTAAAATAAACTTGACAAAAAAATAAAAAAGAGTAGTATGTAGTTGTTTTCATAGAAAGGGGAACAAAATGCCTAACTGGGTATTTAATCATTTATCAGTAGATGGTTCTAAAGAAGACATAGCAAAATTAAAAGCGCAGGTTGGCGCAAGCATTACAACTAAGTATGAAGATAAAGAAGAAGTAGAGAAGAAACCTATTTTTTCTTTTATGAACATCCTTCCACCACCAGCAGACAAGTTGGGTGAATACTATGGAACTCATGGGTTCGCTGATGGAAAAAAGCAAGGTGATAGTGAATACAACTGGTATAACTTTAATAATCGTGAGTGGGGAACTAAGTGGGACGCCTGCGAGGTAGAACTTCTAGAAGAAGATGAAACATCTCTTCACTATAAGTTTGATACTGCGTGGTCGCCACCAACTCCAGTCATACAAAAACTGGCACAACAAAATCCCAATGTGAACATGACTTTGGAGTTTCGTGAAGAACAGGGCTGGGGAGCAGAAATAAACTTTCAGGGCTCAACGACCGAAATTATTAGAGAGTGGGATATTCCATCAACTCACGAAGAAGAGATGAAAGCCAATAACAACTACTGCTGGAGATGTGAAAACTTTGATGGCGATTACGACGATCTTTATGATGATTGTCCCGAGAACATAAAGCCAATAGAACTTCACGCCAAGCAGGATTTGGTCTTGACAAAGGAATAACAATTTGGTAGAGTTCTACCAAGCCTAAAGAAAAGGGGAAACAAAATGGGCGATCGTATGGTGATTGGGTTTCAGGCAAAACCTGCCGAACCAATAATTTACATCTACTCCCAATGGGGTGGAGAAGCACAAAAAGAAATCTTGGCTCATGCTTTACAAAAAGCAGAAAGTCGCTGGTCCGACTCTGACTACGCAACTCGTATTTGTATCTCACAAATTGTGGGTGCTAGTTGGAACGATACTTTGGGACATGGCATTTCAGTAAATCATTTCTGCTCACCTGACTACGACACAATTCAGGTAGTTGAGTGGCACTCAGGGAAAGTCTCTATTCGTGAAACCAATGACCCTGACAATGTTCTAGAGGAGATAAGCCTAGAAACCTTCTGCCAATCAGACACGCTGGTAAAAGAGCGATTTGACAAAATAATCAAAAGTATGTAATAATACTTATACCTAGCAAGAAACCTTAACCTAGAAAGGAAAAAGAAATGCTGGATAAAGAAAAGAAAGTGCAGGGAGTTGCGGTGTATGCCGAGTTCCGAAAGCCGGGACAAGTCATGCAGATACTTGTAACACCTGACGCATATAACACTTCGGGAAGCCTAGTTCCAATGTCTTTCCACCGAAGAGTGGTTACACCTGCTACACCTAAAAAACAATGGAGAACTACTTCCATTAACTCTAAAGAAGTAAGAGATTTGATTGACAACAATCAACTTCTTCCTGATAGCGATAAAGATACCTTTACGGAAAATCGTATGCGCTATACAACTTCTTACTTTGACACTCTTATTTCCAATGGCTGGGCTATGGAGAAAACTCCTATCCTTACCGAAATATCTCGCCATGACGCTGATGATATTGGAAAGAGCAAAACACCTAACAAGGTAATTTATCGTATTCACATTTCTAGGAAAGCACTTGGCTTTCCTGAATTGGTATAAGGAAAAGGGGGATAAACTATGAATACTCTAAAAGAGAAATATAAAGAATTAAGTCCTAATCTTTCTCCGACCTACTGGGAAATGATTATAGATGTGGCAACGCAAGGAGTAAATGATAATGCGTCAAAGCAGTTGTCTACCAATGTGCTTCCACAAGGTCGCTATGTTGAAAGAGCGATTGGCTCTGATAGAAAGTCACGCAAAACAAAGGCAGATGCTTTAATGAGTGTTGATGCCTTAGGTGGAGAAAGTGTCTACTTGCGTCCTAATGGTTCTGCCTACCATGCTCGCGTATGGGGTCAAAACAAAGATGTAGAAGTTCTACGCAAAGCAAGAGAAGCAACTAAGCAATCAGTTGTAACTGGTGTTGGACAACCAATGTTCGCCATGCTTTATGGAGTTCCCGGCACAGGTAAAACTGCGTTGATTGAGGCTTCTTTTGGTGAAGGTGTTCGCACACTACTTGGTAATGGTGATGTAGAAGTTGCCGACTTGATTGGTTCTTATGTCCAAACTCCTAGTGGAAACTTTGAGTGGGTGGACGGAGATTTAGTTAAGGCTGCGGAAAATGGCGAAGTTTATTTCATAGATGAGATTGGTTTGATTGACCCTAAGGTTCTTTCAGTTATTTACAATCTCATGGACGGAAAAAGAGAAATCACAATTACTGCTAATCCTGAAAGAGGAACAGTAAAATCTCACCCTGACTTCTATGTTGTCGCAGCGACAAATCCAAAGGCTCCGGGCGTAAGACTTAGCGAAGCATTACTATCTCGCTTTGTTGTCCAAGCAGAAATGACAACTGATTGGAACTTGGCTCGTACTTTAGGAGTTCCAACACAAATGGTTACTTGCGCACAAAACTTATATCGCAAGGTTCTGAATAAAGAAAGAATAAGTTGGTCGCCACAGATGCGAGAACTTCTCGCCTTCCGTGACATAGCAACAACTTTCGGAACTGAGTTCGCTATCGCCAACTTAATCGCATCAGCCCCAACTGACGATAGGGCAGTAGTCGCAGATGTTCTAACTCGCGCTTATGGGTTAGAAGCCAAGCCTGCCAAAATCTAATTTATTAAATTAGATTGGCTGGGGGGTGGGGCGTATTTCTCTAGGTGAAATGCGCCCCCCTTATTAACTTGACAATAAATACCTAGTATGCAATAATTAGATTAACAAAGGGGGTAGTAAAAATGGCTCATATTAAAATGAGTGAAACTCGCGCCGAAGCCACACCTAAAGAGTGGTTGGGAATTGGTAGAGATATTGGTCAGTTAGCAAACAAGTGGTCACTTCGTGACGACCTTGTTGCCTATGTTGGTCCGGGTGCTGGTGGTCCTGCGCCTGCTTGTTACAACCCAAGCACCGCAGAAATAGAAGTAAATGTTGATGTGGCTTTCGGAAAAGGAATTACTCCACTAGAGATTGGCGATATTTCTAATCGCTCTACTCAGTACGAGTTTCCTAAAGCAACTGGCGCAATTATTCACGAAGCATTTCATGCTCGCTTCTCAGGTTGGTCTATGCCTAAGGCGTATGAAGAGTTAGAAAAAGATGAATACAAAGCCTTAATTTTATTAGAGGAAAGTCGTATTGAGTATCAAGGAGTTATTTCTAATCCAAAGGCTCGTACCTTCCTTCGCTCTTGCGCTATGGAAATTGTTATTGGCGATACAAAAGATATGGAAAATGAAACACAGACACAATCTTTAAGTAATCTTGTTGGTCTTGTCCATGCTCGTATTGACGCTGGTATCTTACATGCACACGAAGTTAAAGATGTAACTACACTTGTTGAGAACAAACTTGGTACTGATGTTGTTTCTAAGTTAAGAGAAGTAGTTCGCAAAGCACAACTCCATGATAATCACAGAGATGCCACAGAACTTTATCCACTAGCAAAAGAGTGGGCGAAGATTGTTCGCGATACTGCTAAAGAGCGTGGAGATGAAAGTAATCAAGAAGGTGCGAATATACCTAAGGAACTTCTTAAAGCAATCTTGGGCGCACTTGGAGAAGCAAGTAGTTCAGTAGAACTAAATAACTTTGGTGAACTTGCCGACCAAGAACAATCTGAAGATTGGAAAGAAGAAGTTAAGGCTAAGGCTTCTGAGGCTGAAGAGCAGAAAGAAAATGAAGAAGTTGCTAAGAAAGTATTTAGTAAAAGTTCAGGGCAGGCTAACTCAGGTACACGAAGCGTTTTAACTGAGAGTAGAGAACCTACCTTTGAGGAACTTCGTGCTTCTTTAATTATTGGCGAAGCACTAGAAAAAGCCAAGTATCGTGAAAGAGATGAAATGCAGGTTTCTAGTCTTGTTCCACCCGGAAGACTTCGCGCTCGCGCTATTGTCCAAAATACTGCCTATCGTGCAAGGGGACAAATGGCACAAGCAAAACCTTTCCGTAGAACAGTTCGTAAGCACACAGACGAGCCAACTCTTAATGTTGGTGTAATGGTTGATATTTCAGGTTCTATGGGAAGTGCTATGAACCCAATGGCAACAACTGCGTGGGTAATGAGCGAAGCAGTAAATCGTATTCAGGGCAACTGCGCTATGGTTTATTACGGAAATGATGTGTTCCCAACTTTATCTATTGGACAAAGATTGGATAGAGTAAATGTTTATTCTGCTTCGGACGGCATGGAGAAGTTTAATAAAGCCTTCCAAGCGTTGGACGGCTCACTAAATCTACTTAATGGAAATGGCGCAAGACTTCTCGTAATTGTTTCGGACGGAGAATACACTCCTGAAGAAACTAAAAAAGCAAAAGAAATTATGGAGAAATGTAAAGCGTCAGGCGTTGCGGTTTTATGGTTGCCATTTGATAACGGCAGAGGCGCGAAAGATATTGGTGGAGATTATGCCGAGATTGTTTTAGATATAAATCAACCTGCGGAAACTGCCGAAGTTATTGGTAGGTCGGCGCAAGCGGTTATGACAAGAATTGGTGAGCGCGAAAGTGCTTAACCAAAAAGAGCGAGTGGAACTCCTACCCCTTTGGAGTTCCACTTCGCTACCCCTTTGCAGCAGCGGCGAAAGCAAAAAGTAAAAATGAAAAAATATCAGATGCGGGAAGAAAGTAACTTTGTTGTTAAATACGCACCCCATGTAGTGCCTTCCGTTGCCACAAGATTTGATGCTTGTTTTTATGCTGGTGAAGGTTTCATAGGTACAGTTTCTTATGAAGGCTTTGCCGTTGAGATTTTCTGTGACGGAGATACAAAGATACATAACCGAAAGACAGACGAGTACTACACGGGTGGTTCGGATTTAATACGGGGTGGCTTTGATACGGACAGTAAGTTTAATGACGCGGTAGAGAACGAAACTTTAATTGTGGATATGAACTCTTGGTTTGACCTTTACTGCTACGGAGAACACCTTGATGTAGTAACTCACACACTAGATGACGCGGTTAAGTCAGCAAAAAATTATGTCTATCAAGAGTATTTTGATGCGGAGACACTTGTTGATATGCTTGACAAATAAAGATTATTCTGAAATAATATGTCTAAAGGGAAAGGGAAAATTATGGCAAGCAACACAACGATTTTAATGCGGACACCGACCTGCGTTATGTGCGGTAAGGGAGGCTTCGTAGAAGTTTCTTCTGAAGGATACATGGCACGCAAAAGGGGTGCGTTGGTACAAGACGCTTTTTCTGAACTGGATATGTCTTTAAGGGAACAGATTATTTCAGGAACTCATCCCAAATGCTGGGAGAGTATGGTGGTAGGATTGGAGAACGAATAATGGTAACTTGCAAAAGTTGCGGTTGGGGTATCACAGCCGACTTTGACTTGTGGGTAGACAACATGGGCGGTGCGGTTTG
>Ga0214921_10009968_pt1 | contig 11861 bp, 12 predicted proteins | sample LL1505_MetaG_FD_177992 | JGI IMG/M metagenome (GOLD analysis project Ga0214921, IMG submission 177992) | Freshwater microbial communities from Lake Lanier, Atlanta, Georgia, United States - LL-1505 | ecosystem: Environmental > Aquatic > Freshwater > Lake | place: USA: Georgia | collected...
GTATTTGAAGTATTTGAAGTATTTGAAGTATTTGAAGTATTTGAAGTATTTGAAGTATTTGAAGTATTTGAAGTATTTGAAGTATTAGAGGTATTTGATAAAGGATCAGAAGAAAAAACAGGCAGTGTTGGTGCTGGTGGTATATATACAGTATATTCTGAATCTTTATAATATTTTTTGACATTATTTAAAACATCATTAAAATCAACTTCATTTTGCATTTGTATGAAGATGTTATATGTGCTAGTATCTATCGTAACAGTAACAGTTGTTCCTTTCGCATATAAATAATTTAATAAAGTAACATTTATATTATTAGTAAGTGTTCTAACATAATAAGGGTATTGAGACATTATATTAATTATATATTATATTATAATTTATTAAAAATTTACGAACGATTTAAGAAACTTTTATAATCATAATCACGATTTGTTTTTATGAAGACTGTTTCATATTCATTCCATATTTTATTATAATATTCATTTGTTATTATATTACCATAAATAGCCTTATTATCCAAGTTTTTAAAATCATAACCTTTATAACATTCTAATAAACATCCAATATTCCAACCTTCTTTAAGTATTAAATGTGACATATTCACTTCTTTTAATAAAATAACATGAAATTTGTCACTTATATATCTGGTGGTGCTAAATATTCCTTTTTTTATTAAAAATTCAACCGTGTCTTTATTCATACAAAATAGATATGATTGAACATGTGAAGCTGGGTCAAAAACATTTGTGACAAGAGAACAATTGTGACAAGTATTAATAGAAGACCCAAATATCTTAATATCATCTGTTAATCCATTTATGAATATATCAGTCCATTTACCTTCGTAATCTGGTTTTAAAAAAGGTCCTATTACAGATGAATTTACAAATATGAAATTTTTATATTTTTTATATAAATCATTTGTTATTAGACCATAACTCCATCCTCCAAAATCATATCCTTCATTATTTCTATAAATTAATTTAACATAATCTGGTTTTTCTATTTCTATTTTATTATCATTATTACAAATTAAAAGAAAATCAACCTTATCATCTTGAAATATTGATTTTTTTATAAAATGTTTAACTATTTCATTGTACTCATGAAAAACATATAAAACCAGCGTTGTCATAATATTTATTTTATAACTATCTTGTTTTTAAATATATAATACATATAGAATAATGGCAACAATTTTTGCTAGTAGAATATCATTCTTATATGAATCTGTTACACAACTAAAAAGTTTAATGGACTGTTTAGATAACAATAAATGCGACGGTGATAAAAAACTTGAAAATGTAAGAAAAGAAAAAATCGCGGAAAAAATGAAACTATTTGATGAAATACGTAAATTACATCCAGACGATTTAGTTAAAAGACAAAAAGAAATAACAAAAGTTCAAAATAAGTTTTTAAATAATGTTAAAAACTGGGATAATATTAAACCGTATACTAAATGCGTCAAAGATCATTGTAAAGATCAATTAATTCACTTTTTAAAAATACATATTCCATTTTTTGAAAATCAAATAAAAATAAATACAGGACTATTAAAAAACAAAGATACAACACCTGAAAATAAAATAATTATAGAAAGATATTTGAAAAAAGATGGCGATAATTTAAAACGCATTAAAAATATTAATAAATGGAAAGATACACAATTTAATGAACAATTATATAAATTTGCTTCTGTTACATATCCTAAATTTTTATTTATTATCTAATCAATTATTAGATTAATAAGCAATGAATAAAGAAATATTTCAAGAATATTATAAATGTTCTATTGAATCGTGTAAAATAAGTAAGGAACTTCAACGCGAACTTGATGAAAAGATTGATGCTAAATTAGCTAAAATAGAAGAAATTAAAAAAAAGCATTCTGATAATGTTATGAAAATGTACAAAGAAATGAAGAAAGTCAGTGGGTTATTTTTAAAAGACATGAAGAAATGGAAGACTTATAAAGAAATTAATATACATAATGATTGTATTAAGAAAAATTGTAAAGTTTTCTTAATACATTTCCTTAAAAAGTGCGTTCCTTTGTTTCAACAACAAATAAAGTTTTTTAAAGTTTTCTTAAATATAAAAACATTATCTGCTGATAAAAAACAATTATTTAACATTACAATAAAACAAATAGAAACAGCAATTAAAAGTATTGAAAAAATAGATACATGGACTGATAAAAAGTTTGATAAAGCCTTGTATAATTTATTTACTGTAAAAGATATTAGTAAATTTGCTACGTTATAAATTGATTATTCATTTATTTTTTTTCGCTTAATATAATTAGATAATTGATACTTTTTTATGGCGGCAATACAAAGAAAATTAAAAAGAGGAGGTGTTGCCTTAAATCTTAGAGGTGGTGAAGTGGTTACACTTAAAGGATATGATTATGTTGAAAAATCTAATATCTATTTAAATTATGATACTAATTCACTTGCTCCTAAAACATTAAAACCTTCTAAAACTATAACTGTTAATTCTTTGTGGGTTGTAGAAAAAAATCCTTATGGTTTTAGACTTAAAACATATAACCCATGTAATATTTACTATAATGGTTATTACCATACAGAATATGGCTATCTTGATATATATGATGCTATGAGCGCATCATCCGACTTAAAATGGTGGGGAAATTCTCGTGATCAAACAAAACAAATATTTACTATTACACCTGATAACTCTTTATTTTATAATATCGGAGGAATACAAAGACATATATTTTATTTACATTTAAAAGATGGAGCAAGTGAAATTAATAATTTTATAAGTATGAGTAGTACAGTTGTTTATACACCTTATAATAGATATAATATCAAAATAGAAATTTATGATGGACCTATTATTAATCCTGTTAAATCATCAAAAGCTACTGCTGGACCAATTGTTAAATCTCAAAATGCGGCAGTTCTCAAAAAGCAAAATTCTGTTAAATCTCAAAATGCGGCAGTTCTCAAAAAGCAAAATTCTGTTAAATCACAAAATGCTGCTTCTCCTGCTGCTTTTGGAAAAATAAAATCTTTAAATAAATTCAAAAAAGCAGCATTAGCAATTACTGCGATAAATAAATTAAAAAAGTCAATTGGTGTTAAATCACAAAGTACAGCTGCTCTTCCTGTTTATAAATCACAAGGTTCAGCTAAAAAAACAGTTGAAATGACTTCAACTTCTTCTAATGATAAACCATTAGTTATATATCTTGTAGGAAAAGAATCAGGAGCTGGAACAAGATCTTATTTATGTACATTTTTACGTCAAATTGATGTATTTAAAAAAACTTGTGGAATAGACAATGATAGAATAAATTTAATATATGGACAAAATGGTAGCGCTGCTAATAATTATGAACATACATGTTATAATTCATATGAAAAAGATGCGATAACTGATCCAACAACTAAAAGAAATAAACCAATACCATTTGGTATAGATGTAAATTATATTACTAGTAATTATACACCTGATAATTTATTTAATACAATTCGTAATATTTTAGCATTTAAAGCAAATCCTAATACACCTATTATATTTTTATATGACGGTCATGGTCCTACAAATAGTGGACTAAGAAATGGTAATATAATTATACGAGACAATTTACATATTAATGAAATGTTTTTAAAAACCTTATTTTCAGGTTACGAAAATAATGCTAAATTATTTCTCTTCTCACAATGTGGTTCATTTGATTTTGCTGAAAGATTTTATAGCGCATTAAGTACTTCTGATAAATCTGTTATGTTCTCAACAACAAATGAACCAAATGTTTGTGCTTACGGTTTCAAACTTATAAGATCATTAACAGATATGATTGAAACAGGAAGATATAGTAAATTCTCAGATATTTATGATTCAGACCGCGCCAATATGCAGAACCGATTAAGATATAAAACGCCTGTTATACGTGTTAATAGTATTTTTAAAAATATATAACATTGCTACATTTTGACAATACAGCCTGATTATGCGAAATAATAATAATTGTCATCTTATGTGATAATTCTTCTATTAAACTTAAAATTTTTATTTCATTTACCATGTCTAATGCTGATGTTGGTTCATCTAATAACAAAATTTTAGGTTTTCTTAATATTGCTCTACAAATACATATTCTTTGTTTTTGTCCTCCTGATAATTTAACATTCTTATCATTGTCATTATCATTATCACTATCATTATCATCATAAAAATCATCAATTAAATATAATAAGGATTTATATAAATTCTTATCATAGTCTTGTAAATCTCCGATGATATTCTTTTTGATTGAACCTTGATATAATACAGGTTCTTGACCTACATAAGATACCAATTTTTCATAAAAATATAACTTATCAATATATTTCAAATTAATATTATCAAATAATATTTGACCTGTTTTTATTTGTTTTGAATAGAATCCTAAAATTAATTTTAATAAAGTACTTTTGCCTTTACCTGAATGTCCAGATAATCCAGTTATTTTATTACGTTCTATTAATAAACTTAAATTGTTAATAACAATTTTTTTATTATCATAAGAAAATGTTAAATTTTTTATTTCAATATTTGGATTAAAGCTACTTTTTGGTATATAACACGCTTCATTATCTTCATTATTATTCTCATCGTTTATAAAATCATCAACATTCTTTATTGATAATTTATTTTTAATAATACATTTTCTAATCCCATTTAAGTCTTTTATGATACCACTTATATAGTTAAAATAAAGCACAAATATCAAGATAGAACTTGTAGAATACTCTAAAAATAAACCAATAAATATTAATAATGTTATTGAAATCTCATTGATAGTTTGTATGATTAATAAATTGATTCCATAACATACAGCATCCTTATTTTTCATTTTTATATAAGACTCATTCAAATTCAACCACATATCACCAATAATATTTTCTAAATATAAACTACGATATGTATCAATCTTATTTATATAATCACTTATAATATTATTCTGTTTTACAAGAAGTTTATTCGTTTCGTCAATTGTTTTTTCATATATGAGTGAAAAATATAAATTTTCTACAATTACAACCAATAATGATATTGATATAGTTATTAGATATAATACAAATGATTCTTGTCCTAAGATGTAAGTGATCGTTATAAATTGTGCCAAATCTCTTATAAATACATTGCTATTTAATATGTAAATATCAGCAATATTCTTTGAATCAGTTGTTAAAATGTTACTAACTTCATTTAAATTCTTATCATTATAATATATTAAATCTTTTTTGAAATAAGATGATAAAATATCACGTTTCATTTTATCAATTATATATTCCATATTTATCATAAAAATACATCCACGAATACCAGCGAATACATTACAACTGATTGTTAAAATGAAATATAATAATAAATAATCTTGTAAATTTTCATTTTTGTCATTTATCAAATTTTCAATGATTTTTGAATAAACTTTTGGAATAACTGATAAAATAATAGATGATATCATTCCTGATATAAAGCCAGCCGTTAAATATCTTTTATATCCTTTTAAATATTTTATAATCATTTTATATATTATAGAATATAATCTTTAAGCATTATAGAATCAATGTCTTCGTCATCGTCTTCAACTTCAATGTCGTCTTCCAAATCTATATCAGCTTTAAATAGATACGATGTATTTAAGGAATTACAAAAGAAACCAATAATTCCTAAAACTGGTCGTTATATTATTGATAGAAGTAAGACTCCTGAAAAGAAAGAGAAGAAGTGTCCTGAGGGTAAAATATTAAATCCTAAATCTGGTCGTTGTATTATTGATAGAAGTAAGATTGTAAAACAAACAAAAAAAGATAATGACGAAGACAGAGAATGTCCACGTGGTTCTTATTTAAATCCTTCATCTGACAGATGTAAGAAAATAACAACATCAACTAAAATGAAAACCGTCAAAGATAAAAATACATGTCCTAAACAAAGACGTCCTGTAAATAATAAATGTGTTTCTGATGATTATAAGGTCCTTAAATTAAATAAACAGAACTTTGAATGTTGCTATAAAAAATAACAAAAACTTAATTAAGATTTGTTATTTATATAGATATCATTGATGTTGTGGTTGATTCAAGACAGATGCTTACGAACCATGTCATATACATCTTGTCCAAACTTCTTTCTAATTCCTGTTAGAAGACGAATAACATCATTTCTGTGTTGTTCAACCATAATCATTTCTTTAATATCTTGTGTATGATGTTGAATCAATATCTTCATCATTGAAATCGGATCATTGTTATTTATTTCAAGATTAAAATGTTTTACAAACTTGCTGATTTTCTTATTGGAACTTTCGCGCTTCGGCTCACTTTTGTTCAACAGATTCTTATGTCCAACTGATACATTTTCATAACTATGATTCTTATATTCTTGTACTCTTCTGTAAAAGAACTTTGTATCAATGATATACTTATTGCGAATCGTTGTTCTCAGCAATGGCTTCTTCAATCTTAAAGAATGAGTGTCTCGTGTTGCCAACAAAGAGAGAATGTACATCTCAAATAAATGAGGAATTGACATCATAGTTGCGTTTGATAATATCACTGAATTACATGGATATGGATTCAAAGAAATCATGAAATAATTGTCAAATTTCACAAATATAATCTGATGCGGATAAATAGTAGAATAATCAATGAAAAAACAACTCACTTCTGGCATTGTAGCGTAAATTAAATTACTAATTTAAATTTCAATATTTATTATAAACACTTTAAACTCTTAACAAATCTATTTTTTATATCAAACATAATTAATGATTATAAAGAACAAAAATAAATCATTTAAAAAATACATACAAATTCTTTTAGATATAATGCTAAAATCTTATTAAATTGATACAAGTCTTTTATTTATTTTTACATATCGTTTATTATTTTTTATTAAAACATTTCGCTTATACTTAACATTCTCATAACGTACAACAACGCGTTCTTTTGTTTTTATTATTTGTTTAGATTTTGATTTACCACCAATTTTATTAGTGCTAACAGCTTTTTGAACCGGTTTTATTAGGTTATTTAAAATAATTCTACCTATTGATGCAGTAATAGACTTCATTTTAGCAAATTCATTTTTTATATTACTTAATTTATTTTTTAAAAAATCAACTATATTTCCACTATTTTTAATTTTTTTTGAAATAATAATTTTATTTAAATAAATATCTTCTAAAAATTTATTAAGTTCAATAAAATTTCTTTCATATATATCATATAAGTTTAATTCACCACGAAATTGTATTAATATTTGTAGATTATGCCTTGTAAATGTTATTAAACTTTTAAATAAATTTTCATCTGATACAATTAATATATTATCTTTTAATTTTGAAATTTTTTTAAATATGTCTTCATAAGTATCATTTGTATATTGTTGTAAAAAATTTGATTGTGTAATATTAAGAATATCGTTAGCTATTTCTAATAAATTTTTTAATATATAATTTATAAAATATTCTATCAATAATTTATTTGTAGAATTTGTATCATTTTCATTAGATTCTCTAAATTCTATTAATTTTTTTTTTATTTCTAATATATAATCAAATATAGGTTTAATTTTTTCAATATAAGCATTCAAAAACAATTTTATTTTTTCACTATCATTAATATTTCTGAAAAGATATTTTTGTATTCTAAATAATAAACTTTCATCCACACTATTTAAGTTTTGTTTATTTATTTTTGATATTGTTTTAATTTTTTCTAATCCATCTCTTATTTCATTTTCTTTAAATAATTCTGTATTTATAAAATTTAAGAAATATTTAGAAGTTTCTTCATTATCTTTTTTTAATTCTTTAAAAAAAGTATCCAATTTACTTTTTGTTGCTATATTTGCTTTTTCTTCATCTTCTCTTTCTCTTTTTTCTCGCATAATACTTTCATCTGAACGTGTATCACTAAATCCAACATCCCCCTGTGCTCCTCCTGTGTGTTTTTTTCTCATTATGTTACTAATATATTTAAATATTTTTAAATTGCTACCAGTCTTTTATTTATTTTGACATATCGTTTATTATTTTTTATTAATACATTTCGTTTATACTTAACATTCTCATAACGTACAACAACACGTTCTTTTGTTTTTATTATTTGTTTAGATTTTAATCTATTACCACCTGTTTTTTGTTCTTTTATTATACTATCTTCTAATTGTGGTAATGTTATTTCTTTGGTTTTTAATTTATCTTTAAATTTTCCTAAATTAAATAAACCACCACCTGGTAATTTTAATCGTAAATATTTAAGAGTAATTTTTAATTTTGAAATATCTAATAAATTAGAAAAAAATTTTGAAAACTCCATTATAGTTCTTGAAAAATCTCTTGAATATTCAATATCTTCAAATGATTGTATAGATGGATCTATAATTTCTATATTATGTATATAATCAATATAATAATATAATGGAAACTCATATATTTTGTAATCAAAATTTTTAAATATTTGTGTCTTTAAATTATCTGGTTTTTTAATAATATTTTTAATAACTGTTAACATTTGATTTATTTGAGATTGAACTTTACTATAATCAGATAATTTATCACTTGAATAATATAATATATAATTTATTCCATTTATTAATATATTAATATATACATATGATAATATTCTATATATTTCATCTTTAAATTCACATTTATTTAAAGATAAATTTTTATTTATTTTTATTTTTTCTAATGATGATTTATAATTTATTAATAAATCATATGCTTTTTTGTCTACTTTATAATTTTTTGCAACATTATTGTATGATGTGTTATTTAATTCATAGTTAATTTTTTTGAATTTAAAAAATTTTGAATTATATTATAAAAAGAATCAAACCTATTTGATTTATTAATATTATCACTCCAATTGTTGTCAAGATTTCCATATTTTTTTATAAATTTTGCTATTTTAACATCTTTTTCAGATACTCGGTTGGGTTGTCTTTCTATCCAATGTTCTCCTCCTGTGTGTTTTTTTATCATTGTGTTATTAATATATTTAAATATTTTTAAATTGCTACCAGTCTTTTATTTATTTTGACATATCGTTTATTATTTTTTATTAAAACATTTCGCTTATACTTAACATTCTCATAACGTACAACAACGCGTTCTTTTGTTTTTATTATTTTACGTGATTGTTTTGATTCACCACCAGTTTTACTTTTTTTCCAATTAAATGATGGCATTGATGGTATTGATGGCATTGATGGCATTGATGGTATTTTTGAAGCAACTTTTGAAACAGCTGTTGACATAGCAGTTGTAGCTCTATTCATTAATGATTGTTTTTTAACTTGTTGTGGTTGTTCAATTTGTATTTGAACAGGTTGTTGAACAACCTGTTCAACAGGTTCTTCAACAACTGGTCGTTGATTGATTGCTTTAATCTCATTAAAATTAATTATTAATCTAAGAAGTGTTTTTTCGTATGCTCCCTTCTTATCTTTTTCTAAATCACTTCTAACAAAATAATTGATAAATTCATCAGTTATTTGTAATATTATTTCATCTTTTATTTCATCATTTTGAGGTATTCTTGCATTATAATAATAATATTCGGATATATCTATATCATAGTTATAAAATTCAGTTTTAAAATTTTCTTTAATTAATATTTTCAATTCATTAATTATGGCTTCACTATTTTGTTTTTGTTTTATATTATAAATTTCATTTTCATATTCGCGGCGTTCTACTCTGCTGTTTTCCATTTTTCTGGAAATACAATCAAGTATATTATATATTGGTCTTAAAAAATTAATAATTGAATCTAAATATTCATCGTTTTCTAATACACTTATTAAAAGTGTAAATATTTTTATTTGAAAGATATTTAACATAATAGATAAAGCAATGTCAGTCCATATTCTATTACTTCTAATAAGTTCATCTTTATTATTTATTTTATGTTGTAAATGTTGTTGATATTTATTTATAAAAAATATAGAATATATTTGTTTATAGTTTATTATAAAATTTACCAATTTCATTTTATAACCATTAACATATTCCATATTTTTTTTTCGTTCTTGTTCGTTAATTTTTGTATCATATGCTTTATTTTCTTTATCTTTAATTAAACGGTAATACTTTTTTTGTAATTCTAAATTTTTTTGAAATAATATTAAATTTTTATCAAAAAAATTTATTAATTTTATTATATGTTCATTAACATCATCATATGATTTATAATTAAAAATGTAACTATAAGCATATCGTCGATCTTTTATTTTTTCTGGATTATCATAATCACTGTTGTAATTGTTTATATTATCAACATATTCATAAAGAATATTATACTGATATGATAAACTAATGTCAGATTTAATTCTATATTTAATTTCATCATTAATTTGCATTATTAAATATCTATCTATAATTTATAAATTTTTTAAATTTTTTAAATAGATACAAGTCTTTTATTTATTTTGACATATCGTTTATTATTTTTTATTAAAACATTTCGCTTATACTTAACATTCTCATAACGTACAACAACGCGTTCTTTTGTTTTTATTATTTCACGCGATTGTTTTGATTCACCACCAGTTTTACTTTTTTTCCAATTAAACGATGGTATTGATGGTATATTTGAAGCAAATTTTAAAGCAACTTTTGACACACCATTTTTTAATCTATTCATAAATGATTTTTTTTGAACTGATTGTGGTTGTTGAACAGGTTGTTCAATTGGGTTTTGAACAACCTGTTCAATTGGTTGCTTATTTTTTTTATAATAATTATTATTATAAAAATCATTTATTTCCTTAGTTAAATCATCAATTGAATTATATAAATTACCATTCAAATAATTCACAAATTTATCAGTTATTTGAAATATTATTTCATCATTTATTTCATTAGTTTTAGGTAACTTTGTATAATAATATTTAGATATATCAATATTGGAATAAATATTCAAATCAACTTTAAATTTATCTTTTAATATTATCGCATTATTAATATACAACTGTAATCTGGCTTTATTATCTTCTACTAAATTAAAAGCATAACTATTATTAATAGTTATAACTATTTCTCGTATTAAATTTAAAAAATCTATAATAAATCTTAGATATTTATCATTTTCTAATATATTTATTAAAAATGTAAATATATTTTTTTGAAAGATATTTAAAATTACAGATAACGCAATATCGCACCATATTGTATTATCTAATATAATGTTGTTTTTTTGTTCATTAGTATAATTATCTCTTATTTTTGTTAATAGTTCTGTGTTATTATTTACAAAAAATAAAAAATATTTTTCTTTATTTGTTATTAAAATTTTATTAATTGAAATCATCACAAATTTTTTATTATCACTAAGTGTATGATTTTCACCTATTTCTTTAATTAATTTATAATATTTTTTTTGTAAATTTAAATTATTTTGGGATAATCTAAAATTTTCATCAAAAAATAGTTCTAATTGTTCTTTTTGTTTATTAACATTAGCTAGTTCAGACTTATAGTTAAAAATATAATTATAAGTATATCCATAATACGGTTGTTTTTTCATAAATTCTATTGTAATATCATCTTTATTTCCTTTATTTTCAAGTTTATCATATGTAGACATATATTTAATAGTGTCCTTTAATGTTATTGTTGTTAAATCTATTTCAGTTGACATAAAGTATCTATCTATAATTTATATAAAAAAAATTAAATTAATATCAGTATTTTATTTGTTGGCAAAACAGCACGCAAATTCCTCTCATAATCATCATTTTTTCAACTTTTTAATAATCCATTAATTATTTTTTTTTATAATATATCATCATATCTCCTTTTATTCCTCCTTAAATCATATATTTCT
>Ga0214921_10009969_pt1 | contig 11860 bp, 6 predicted proteins | sample LL1505_MetaG_FD_177992 | JGI IMG/M metagenome (GOLD analysis project Ga0214921, IMG submission 177992) | Freshwater microbial communities from Lake Lanier, Atlanta, Georgia, United States - LL-1505 | ecosystem: Environmental > Aquatic > Freshwater > Lake | place: USA: Georgia | collected 2015-05-28
CCGGGATGAAGGTTGCGGCCAAAAAAGATATCGTCGTTTAGGTAAAGGAACTGCTCGCTTAGTCCTGGTATGCGATGCAGGTTAGCAGTGATGGTGTGAGAGTTGAAGGTCGGTAAATACTCGGCTGGAATGAAATCCTTGTGATCCACAAGAGTTACCATGTCGGCAAACTCGCCAAGCTCAGGAACCTGCCCGTCGGTGACTATCCAGATTTTGTTTACCCACCGAGCGTGCTGGAGCAGGCTTTTGATCGAAAAGTAGAGCTCGTTTCGGCTGATGAAACGGCTCTCAGCTGAGCCATGGCTAGCATCGGCCGCATCGTCGTATTGTTTTTTCTTCGCGATCCAAGCCGGATCGCTACCGTCGACCCAAAGATAAACGGCATCCACTGGAAAGTCGATGTCAAAAATATTGTCGAAGGACGACGCGCGGTCTAGGTCTCTGCCCAAATCGGAGCCGGGTGCGAGCTCGGCAAACACATTGTTCCAGGCGGGCGACGCAATGTTTGACCGAGAGGTACTTTTCCACACCTCCAACGGCAGCATTCTACGATCCGTGCCCATTGTGCCTTTTGGCACGAAAGCCAACTGGAGTTCATGGTTGGCAATTTTTGCAACCGTGGAAGCCGGCAGTTCGATTACCGGCGACCAGTCGCTTTCAAATGAAAGGTCGACTCTCGACACGGCGCTCACTAGATCGAAGTTCGCGTTGCCTAGAGACCTGGCTAATACGGCTTTGAGGTCTTTCTCGGCAACGCCAATCGGTTTTACAAGCCAAGAATTGCTGGGAACCGAAAAATACCCTGCAATTTCAAGGATTCTCGTACGCAGTGGCTCGAGCCTCTGCTGCATCTCGGTCGAAAGTCCTTCGCGCAGCCAAAACTGGCGGTCTTCAACTGGGGAGTGTTTCATGAATGGGCTAATCGCCGCCGCAAACTTGAGGAGTGGGCCTTCGAGAGCTGTTCCGCCCAGCTTGGCTAGTTGGTTTTTCACTTCGACCCTCCCGTCAGGTTAAGTCTAACGACGCATCGGGAGAACCGAACTTTTGAAGTGCAGGGCGAGAAATCGCGAGAATGCTCCTAACGGCAGCTTGAGTGTCAGTTGAGTTGGTTACGACCGCGTCATACATGGTGAGCGAGTGAGTTGGCTCAAAACCGGGGTCGCTGTCAGGGCGATAAAGAAAATGCTTGGTGCCGTTGAGGCGAAGCAGCATGAGATTGTTTGGGTGGTCTTTTAGATACAAGACCCTCTCGGGGCTAAGGCGATCGAGTAGAACCTCCCCATCGGCGGCTGAGATGTTGGCGTGCAGGTGTATCTGCGGTTTCGTCGAGCCGATAAATCGACCGTGCCACCAGAAGTGGGCCTTGAGTGCGGCAAAAGTGGTGGCTTGATTGGTTGCAACATGAACTTCGCCGTCTGTTTTGGCTATCTCAAAAAGCTCTCGGGCCACTGCTGCCAAGGAACGCACGTCGAAAGCATCCGAGAAGTGCACGTATAGGTTTCGCAGCGGTTTGCCGAGACGTGTTGGCGGGTTTTCGCCAACGGTTGCCCAAATTCCCAAAACCTTGAGAAGCATTCGAAGGGCAAAACTCGGGTACCGTAGAAGCGACCTCAGCCAGGCTTCTCGTCGCGCGAAGCGCTGCAACGGTTTCGCAGCAGCTCCGCGTTCGAATGACATTTTTTCCTGAAGACCAAGCGCTTCGTCAACAGCGACTCTGAAGAGCTGGTCTGCCTCTTGCGTTGCGAAGTACTCGGCTCGCACATGCGCAAGTCGCGAATCCTTCGAACCGATGCTCGCCCTGGCGGAATCAATCGATGACTCCAAATTGACAACATCCTGCGAACCCAAGAGCTCTAGTGCCGAAAACAGTGGCGCGTTAGGCAGTGTTGCCTCGGGATGTTCGGGCTTGGTAATAAGCAGCGGCTTGCCTGTTGCCAGCCAGTCGTAGGCGACGGCTGAGATATCCGTGATTAGGAAATCGAGTTGCTCGAGTTGCCATCCAAATTCGCTCGAATCGATATAGTGATTCTGGTCCAGTTGCCGGTTAGCTAAACCGATGGTGCGACGAATCTCGGCGTCGGCTGCCGCCACACCCTGGTCGCGAGTGCCCGACAGCGGGTGTGGTCGATAGATGATGCGATGCCCGAGTTCGATCAACCGCTGAACGATAGTCACTCCGTGGGTTTCGACCGAGCAATACTGGGTGGCAGGGGTAGCGCCTTCCCAAGTTGGAGCATAAAGCACCTGCAAACTCGTTCCTGCTTGAGGCGTAAAATCATCGGGAACCGAGTGCGTATCGGTGAGCTGCGGGCGGCCGATTAGTTTTATGCGGTCTGGCGAGAATCCGCTGACACTCTGCAACACTCTTTGTTTAGCAACCGGCCCGGCCGCGAAATAGAGGTCGTATCGCTTGAGGGTGTTCTGAGACATGTATGCCTTGTCAGACTCACCGTGAGACACCCATGCATGAACGCCAGACGAATAGCGGTTAGCGAAGAAGTTCAGAGTGTTCTGATTCGGATAAAGCAAAAGCTTTGGTTGGTGAGCATTCAAAAAATCCACCAAGCCATCACCCACATTCACGCGGTGGCTGACTAGACCAGCCTTCTGCAAATCCGCGGCCGCCATTTCATCTGAATACAGCACGGATACTTCGTGCGTTCTGCCCAATCGTTGCAACGGTTGAATCCACTGCCGAAGTTGATAAAGGTTTCGACGGTCTGAGTCGAGAAAAACAAACAGAACTTGCATGATCTTCTCCTTTAACACTCGAGTAGATGCCACTGAAACCTTGGTGCTCAGGCGAGACTAGAGTGCGTCCGGCTTCCAAGTTTTTGAAACTGGCCTTAGGTCGCCTGTCCAGGTTTCGGTTGCAAGCTTGCACTCACGGTCAGCCACATAAATCGTGGGCTCGCGACCCACATACTCCTTGGCAAGAGCAGCGACGGAGTCGAAATCAACCTCAAGTTCGGGCGAATCAACGATGATGGAGGCTTGATTGCTGGCCTTCATATTTGGCAGCAGAACATTCCGCGCCCTCAAAGACGAAGCCTGAATCAAAATAGCCTCCGCCTGGCAGTCGTTCTCGGTGTAAAGACGGATCGCATCGGTGGCCGCAAGCAGTTCTTCAAAGATTTCGCTAGGCTGCTGGGTTGATCGCAGCAAGCCGGGAAGATGAATGAACGCCACCTTTTTTCCATCGGCCGAGAGTTTCCTGGTGAGCTTGAACACCGAGAGTAACCAATCGGTGTGAACTGCCAAGTTTGCCAATACCAAAACGTCGAACTTCCTCTCGCCGATTTCTTCTCCAGTCGATGACACTGGAATTGGAAAAGGACGGTCAACAACCGCTCTCTCGAGATAGAGGCTAGTTCCTTCGAGTTTGCCCTTGGCGTGCCAGTCATCGAATTTGCGCATGTAGTCTCGACGTGCACCAACGATGCCACGTTGAGTAGACTGCTTGCCACCTCCGGTAAGCGATTCCGTGTGGTATCTAGTGAGACTCAATAAGCCGAGTTTCGCAATCGGAGCTGAGTCGGGGCCAAACGCCGAACGTATTCGATGGTGAAACTCGGTGTCTGCGCCAAATTTGACTTCATCCCAGTATCCAAGTCGCTCGAATACTGTGTCGCGCGTGAACATCACCGAAGACGAATTTTGACGCAATATTTCACGCCCGTATTGTGCAAAGAACATAAGACTGTCAGGCTCCACGCGCACCGACTGACTCAGGTTGGCCACTATTTCCGGGTGCTGGACTAAATGGTTGACCTGCATTTCTATCTTTCGCGGATGCGACCAGTCGTCGGCGTCGTGAACCGTGATGTAAACCCCCTGGGAAGATTCAAGGGCAAGGTTGCGAGAGGCATATGCGCCGCGATTGGATTCATTGGCGAGCACCTTGATTCGTGAGTCACTCTCGGCAATAGCTCTGGCCACAGCAAGTGTGTTATCAGTGCTGCAGTCGTCCACCACGATTATTTCAAGGTTTTTCCAAGACTGTTTTTGCAACCCGCGCAGTGTGGTTGGCAGCCACTTAGCGCTGTTCCAGGCAGGCACAATAACGGTGACTAGCGCACCGCCGACAACTTCCGTGCCAGGCTGAATGTCGCAATCCACTTGGTCGAATGGGATGTCAGAAAGTTTCGGATTGAGGTGGATCGGTTCGAGTTTGCGAAAAGCGAGAGCTCGATTAATCCATTCGATTTGAAGCTGCTGTCCGAGCCCCGGGATTTTGGACATTTTTGCACAACCAGCCCAGTTTGCAGCCGCTAGGAAAGCGTCTTCGGAACCACGCTTTATGGCCTCGAGAAGAAGAAGTAGCCCATCCTCATGATCGAAAGAGTGAACCTGACGGTACCCCTCGATTCGAGCCAATAGTTCGCGGTCGCCTGGAGAGTAGCGGTCCAGCGAAACGTGGTAAGCCTTCAGGTGCGATGTTGCAAGTGCTATGAGTTCGCGGTCTTGAACTGTGTGACCCCACGAAAGCAATTCACCGAGCGCGCGTCTGCGGTGGTCGCCTGGGGTGTTTGGTCCATAAACCAACGAAAGCAGATTGACCAAACCATGCTCGTCGTATCCGGCGCGAAAAGCATCAATGCAAAGATCTATTTTGTAATGCCACTCAGCATTGATGCTGTATTTCTTGAGTTCACTGCCTCTCTCCGAGGTTGTTTTGATCCATTGAGAATAAACACGAATGGCTTCGCCTGCAGTCTCGCGAATCTGCTGAGCTTTTTTTGAAAGTTCCAGATGTTCTTGTGTCTCTGGTTCGCCAAGCCCGTGTTTCAAATCCAGCTGCAGGTTTCTCGCTTTAAAGTCGAGTCGCTGCGCCCGCACAGTCATAACTTCAAGGTCTTCACAGATCTGAGTTGCAGTTCTTACTGCTCGCGAGAGGTCCCCCCGGATTTTCTGACCCCGCCCTGACTTAAGCGCTTCACGAACCTCTTCTAAACGGCTTTCAAGCCCCTTGAAGCGACGCTCAACTTTCTTGCGACTATCTTGCAAGCGTTCCAAGGACTCGCTCGTTCTCTGAATCGAAGCCTTGACTTTATTCACCGTAATCATCCCGATAATCTTATCCGAGCACTGCTGGCAGCACCCTGCTCTTTGGTTTACGCTTTCAGTATGGGAACAACAATTATTATGGGTCAAGGTTACGTTGGCCTACCTCTGGCAGAAGCGCTGACCGAGGTTGGTGAGACCGTTATTGGTTTCGATGTCAACCAAAAGTTGGTCGATAACCTCAACTCCGGAAAGTCACACGTCGATGACATCAGTGATTTGGGTGTTGCCGAGATGATTTCGCGAGGCTATCGGGCAACAACTGACGCGACCGACATAGCGCAGGCTGACACCGTCGTGATATGCGTGCCCACCCCACTAAACGCCAGTGGCGGCCCAGACATGAGCTATGTTGAGGCAGCCTCGGCAATGGTAGCCGGCAATCTAAAGCCAGGTGCCATGGTGATTCTCGAATCAACAACCTACCCCGGCACTACCACCAACCTTCTTCGCCCGCTGCTCGAGGAAGGGGGTCGGGTGCTCGATAGAGACTTCCACCTTGCCTTTTCACCAGAGCGAATCGACCCTGGCAACCAAAAGTTCAACATCAGAAACACGCCAAAGATCGTGGGTGGTGAATCTGAAATCTCGGGAAAGTTGGCGAGCGCTTTCTATTCGCGATTCGTCTCCGAAATTCACGAAACCAAGGGCACGAAAGAGGCCGAAACCGCCAAGCTTTTGGAGAACACCTACCGACACGTAAACATCGCACTCATCAACGAACTCGCCATGTTCTGCAATGCTCTCGGCATTGATGTCTGGGAAGTCGTGAAAGCGGCGTCTTCTAAACCGTACGGTTTTCAGGCCTTCTACCCTGGCCCAGGAGTTGGCGGCCACTGCATCCCAGTAGACCCCGCCTACCTTAGCTTCGAAGTTAAACGTCGTTTGGGTGCTGACTTCCGATTTATTGAAATAGCCATGGACATAAACAACGGCATGCCTCGTTACGTCGTTTCGAGGATTCAGGGAATCTTGAACCGTGAAGGAAAGCCACTTAAGGATTCAAAGGTTTTATTGCTCGGAATGACTTACAAACCGGACATAGCCGATCTTCGAGAATCGCCAAGCCTGGAGATTTTCGAAATCTTATTGGAAGAGGGCGCAGAGGTAAGTTTCTTCGACCCACACGCGAAATCGGCTCGAATCGGTTCAGAAGTTGTTCACAGTGCACCCGACCTTCAAGAGGCTTTAGCTTCAAATGATGTTGTCGTGCTGCTGCAGGCTCACAAAGCCATCGATCTCGATTCAGTTGTTGCAAGCAGCAAATGGGTCTTTGACACTCGCGGAATCTTGCGCGGAGAGAACGTCGAGCGCCTCTAATAGGGGCGCGCCTGCCAACGTATTCGGGTACGAAGCAACAAATCTACTTTTTACGCTTTTACCCCTAAGTAGTGCCAGTCTCTGGCTGCGAAGGCGGGCAAGTTTTCTAGCCCAATTTCCTTCAGCAACGCCTTGTAGTCCTGTTCAAAATCGATGTCATTGGCATAAACGCGCCCAGATAGCCGGTGCATCAAAAATTCAATGTAACCGTCAAGCACTTCGAGTAGCCGGGGGTCCATGTTTTTGTTGCTTTCGCGCTTGTGAATCGCGAGAGCGTAGTCGAAAAACCGGAACTCGTTTTGCGCTAGCTCAGGAATTGTGAGTTTGTTGGCCGCAAATCCCAACTGGTCAGCATCTTGCACTGAGAATTCCGAACCAGCCTTTGGAACCCGAATCACTCGCTCGAGGAGTGATCGACGGCTAGAGCCGATTTTGGATGCCGTTAAGGCTTGTACCTGGACGCTGTCGTTCAAACGGCCCTCATTGAACAGATTCTCCTCAGGATCTTCTTGCTCAATGGGTTTTAACCAACCTTCGTCACGAGGCACCACCCACAACCCAAAGTCCCTTTTTTTGGCTGCAACGGCAAACCATACATCCGCCATCCCAGGGTTCTTGATCTCTGAGTAATCTAGCTGCCAATAGGCGCGCTGAAATAGGAGTGTTCCGGTGCCAAGCATGTCGACCGGAAGAAGTGAAGGTGCTTCAAAAGCGAAGTGCCAAAGATGCCGCTGGCGTAAAAGTTTCTTGATGGGCGTTGGGTAGACGGCCGCATGTACACCAACCGCATAGGTGCCGCCGAGAGTCCGCTGATGACTAACTAGGGTGGAGATGTAATCCTTCGGGTAGTCAATGTCATCGTCTACCGTCGCGTAGTAAGTGGCTGCAGTCTTGTCAATGAAAAAGAACTTTCCGTTATCGCGAACATCCCCCTGGTCTTGCGAACGGGCTACTTGAATCTTTGGGTTGTTTAGAAAGGAAGGAACTTTCTCCCAGCCATTGAGGTAAACGCCTAGTCCGACAACTTGAGGCAGAAGTGACTCGACCACTTGCTTCAACGAATTCTCACGAGATGGAATGGAGGCAAGCCCTACAAAAACATCATTTTTACTTTGTTTCGAAGCAGAAGAGGAGACGAACTTGGCAATTGGTGATGACTTCACTCGCTTTTTCAGCTGCGACACTAAGCCAGCCACATTGTTCCCTTCAGTTCTGTAACATGCGTCTAAACTTCGACTAAACACTACTCAAAAATAGATTACTGGGATTTGTCATCATTTTTCGCACCCGCGGAATAACCTCATTCGCATAGAGTTCGATAGTTTTCATGTGCATTTGATGTGTAATCGGTCCGTTGTCGTATTTCAGGTCGAACCGATTTGCCCCCACAGATGTCAACGCGTGAAATATCTTGTCTGCCACAGTTTGCGGTGAGCCAAAGTACATCGACCCGAATTTCACCTCGTTGATGAATGAGTCCTTGGTCGGCGCTGCCCAGCCACGTTCGCGACCAATCTTGCCAAACGAGCCCAGGTAGGCGGGCCAACCTAATTCGATGGCTTCCTCGTCAGTATCGGTGATGAAACCAGGGCTGTGAATACTCACGGGCAGCTCAGGTCTCCCCAATTTCGCCAGAGAATCACGATAGAGCTTGGCAAAAGGCGAAAATCGCGCCGGGTCCCCGCCAATTATGGCGAGGGCTAGGGGAATGCCCAAACGCGCGGCTCGAATCACCGAATCTGGGCTGCCACCAACGCCAACACGTAGCCCAATTGGGGTCTCTGCGGATGGGTAAACGGTTTGATTCGAAAGCGAAGAACGCAGGCGGCCCGACCAGGTCACGGGCTTTCCCTTCAGGAGCTCTACCAATAGTTCAAGTTTCTCTTCGAAAAGTTCGGCGTAGTCTTCCAGCTCGTAACCAAATAGCGAGAAGGACTCTATAAACGAACCTCGTCCCGCCGTGATTTCGGCTCGACCATTGCTCAGCGCTTGAATCGTGGCAAATCGTTGATAAACGCGCACCGGATCTTCGCTCGACAATACAGTCACACCAGTTCCAAGACGAATTTTTGAAGTCACGGTGGCCAGTGCAGCCAATATGGTGTCTGGTGCTGACACCGCGAAATCTGCTCGGTGGTGTTCGCCGATATTAAAGGTATCGATTCCAAGCTGATCGGCCAAAACCCCCTGAGCAACCAGGTCGCGGATAACTTGGGCTGCCGATGAAGGGTTGCCCGATTCATCGACAGTCACGCCCCCAAAGGTGTCCAACCCAAATAGAAACTCTTGCATGTCCAATGTGCTCCTCAGGGCTCTCGTGTACAGGGTAGCAACCGGTGAACTCTCTGCGTACCTAGTTCTTACCTGCCTCAGCCAATTAACCTAAGGTTAACCTTTTGTGCGCAGAATAATCAAAGAGCGCTAGGCGTTCGAACCGCTTCAAAACTGTTATGTAAGATGCTGAGAAGAGGGATCCGCCCGTGTTGCAGAAATTAGTCACGAGATTATTACCTAAGTCGACTTTGAAGCGCGCACCGTCCTACGGTCTGATTCAAGTCACCGAAGACGAGACTCAGTTGTTCACCAAAAATATTGCACATTTTGCAAAAATATTTGAGTTTGTAATCGTGTTGTGGCCTGAAGGAATTTCCCTTCCAACAATTCCAAGTAATGTCAAGGTGTTTAGCGCTGGCAGATCGTTGACTAATCGTTGGCAGCTCATCAAGCACTGCTCAGACGGCTTTGTCTTTCCGGTCTCGGTGCGGAAGCCCATCGAATTAAGTCACGTAACTAAGCTCAAGAGTCAGCTATTCGCAGTGGGCGGGACTTCAGCTGTAGGCATTTTCGACTTTCAAGGCTTTGTCGGAGACACTGTCGACTCAGTTGATGAGGAATTTGCCTTGGTGCCTATGCCAGAGATAGACGTGGACTACGCCGTTTTAGATCAAAGGTTTTGGAAGCTCAGCGGCGATGAATTCCAGGGAAATGAGGATTCTAGAAACCTGGCCATCCAAGCTCGCAAAAAAGGTTTTGGCTTGTTCGCCTCTAAGAGTGTCTTCCCAATCGAAAATTTCACGCCAGCCCAACCATTAATTTTCTCAATGGAGGAGCTAGCCGAGTCTGCGCTTCGCAACCCATTTTTTCTCGAGAAACAAAATGATGAGTCAATAAGTTTTTGGTTGAAATTTTGGGACTCGATGGGGCTAGCAGAACTGGAAAATCCAATCGAGCAGAAAAACTTACTGTTGGGTTTACTCAATCGGGGAGACAATAAGCGCATGATGGCCTCTCCTTACCTAGCGGGAGTCGTGGAAAAAGAGTTGGAAGGTTCGGAATTGTGAAGGTTTTAGATTCTTTGCGAAAAGTCAAGCCAAATAAATTCATTCGTAAGAGATTGGTGAAACCGGTTATCTCATTATTGGAGAAACGCCTCGCAAGTGTTTTTGATTACCCTCATCACTCTCAAGAGTTTCTGAACCTGCAGTTTGAGAGCACCTTTGCACAATTTAAGTTGCTTCGAAGCTCTGTGACCGATTTAGTGCGAAGTTCTGGAGCGCTTTCCGAGTCGATTGGTGCACTCGAGTCTGCAAGGTCACGTGAAGTCTTGTCCTCCCATCTGGAGAAGTTGGACGAAGTGATGTCACGGGCCGCGTCACGCAAGATCGAAGTTGATTCACTTGTCAAATTGAGCCAAAGGACAGAGTTTCAATACAAGGCAATCAAGCTAGCTTCCGAGATCATTACTCAATCGAAAATTCGGGGCCTCTCCACCCTCATGGAGAAGCACACTGCATTGGAAGCAGATCTCATTTCGATGGTGAAAACGCTGGAATTGCAATCTGACACTCTGAAGAATCTCGCCGAAGTATCTGAGTGGGAGTCTCAGATTTTAGAGGGTAAGGCTCAGCTTGCTGCTGGTTTCAATGAGCGTGGTACCAAGACTTTGTTTGCGATTGCTTATGGCATTGGTGCACCTAGATATTCGAGGCGTGTGGCGTTGGGCGTTTTGATTGGTTGGGCTAAGTCGCAGAAAAGGAACGCGCTTACTGATCTTTTGTCTGCACATCTTGAGTTTGCGAAGACTAGGAAAACTCTTGATGGTGTAGAAAACTTGAACTTCATTGCTTATGAGAGCACTAGAAAGATTTCGGGTCAGCAAGCTCTTGGTGAAGAATATTTTGTTTTGCTTGAGTCTTTGCGCATTGATGCCGGTGTTCAGGCAGCAGACAACGTGCTGTGGATCGCAAACTTTGTTGGCACTTTAGAGGCCACTGTTTTTGGTGAAGACGCCGAATTTGAGGTTCAACTTGCCTGGTTCAACCGTTCTTTGGAGCTTTCCGGGTTTAGTCCGCTTGAGGTGAAGCCTGGTTCAGGATCACGTCTGGATAATGTTGTTTCGTATGCGAAACCGGTGGTTTCGTCGAAGAAACTGCCGTTGGTGTCTGTTATTTTGCCGGTTTTCAATGGTGAGAAGTGGATTGCGACAGCGATTCAGTCTCTTTTAGCTCAAACATGGACCGAACTAGAGGTTCTTGTTGTTGATGACTGCAGCACCGACTCGACTTACGAAATCATTAAGTCTTTCGAAACTCTCGACGAAAGAATTAAGGTCTTAAGTTCCGCAACCAACAGTGGCCCTTACCACTGTCGCAACCTTGCTTTGAAGAAAGCCAAGGGTGTTTATGTGACAGTTCATGATGCTGACGACTGGTCACACCCCCAAAAAATTGAGGTTCAGGTTCAACACCTTGTCGCTCACCCTGAAGTGATTGCCAACGTTTCTGAAGGTGCAAGGCTGGATGAATCAAACTTGATTCTGGGCTTGGCTGGTCGAACACAGATTTTGCGACCAAACTTCTCATCGTTAATGTTTAGACGTAAACCAGTCGTAGAAGCGCTCGGTTTCTGGGATGAAGTTCGATTCGGTGGAGATTCAGAGTTCCAAAATCGTCTCATGGCATGCTTTGGTGACGACTCGTTCGTAATCCTGCAAACAGGCATGCTGTCGCTGCTTCGCATAGTTGAAGGTTCACTCACCGGAGGAGGACTCCAAGAAGTTCTATCTGGGGCTAGGAAGCTATACAAAAACTCGTTCACAACATGGCACCGTGAACTAGTCGAAATCAGCGGATCTTTCCACCTCGACCCGAACAAGCCCAGACGCTTCTACGCACCGAAAGCATCACTCGGTCAGGCACCGGCCAGCGAAACTCGAGACATCCTCATATTCAACGACTTCTCAACACCAATGACCGAACTCGATGCGGTTCTAAACGTTATAGAAAAGGCGTTGAAAAAGAACCTCACCGTCTCCATCGCACACGTTCCATCACTAAACAACCCAACCGGGAAACCATCCAGCGAAATTGAAACCTTCGCCCTAGCAAACAACATAGAAATGGCTTGGCGCCTTCTCGAAGAAGTAGGCAAAGACACGCCACTAAGAGCCAGACAAGTAATAGCAACCGAAAAAGCC
>Ga0214921_10009972_pt1 | contig 11856 bp, 9 predicted proteins | sample LL1505_MetaG_FD_177992 | JGI IMG/M metagenome (GOLD analysis project Ga0214921, IMG submission 177992) | Freshwater microbial communities from Lake Lanier, Atlanta, Georgia, United States - LL-1505 | ecosystem: Environmental > Aquatic > Freshwater > Lake | place: USA: Georgia | collected 2015-05-28
GCGGTCGGCAGCCGTGGCCAAAGAAAGACCGGGAGGAAGACCTGACGCATTGAAAGAGACCGGATCGGCGGCCGAGCGGGCGGCTCCGGTGGCAGTGATGTATTGCCGATAGGCTTGGCCGACTTGCCCGGTGGGAGGAGTTACGAAGCCGGATCCCGCAACGCTGGGCGAACTTCCGACCACGGTGATCACGAGATCACGGCTCACACTTTGCAGTCCTCCACCGCGGCCGATGTTGGAGACTGTTTTCCGGATGGTGTAGGTTCCCGGCTGAGTGGGTCGCCCGGAGACGGAAGCGTTCAGTCCGGAAGTCGTTCCCGTCAGCCAATCCGGCAAATTTGAGAAGGAGGCGGTGGTTGCCCCGCTGTAATTAATGCCAAAGGTTTTGGTGCTGTAGGCGGCCATGGAAACGTAGTCTGTGCCCCCCACCGTGACATAGGTGGCGGCATCCGTGCCGTCCACGAGGGTGGGAGAATTGACCTCGATCGTGAAGGTGACAGTCAGGATGGCGCTGTCTCCACCGCCCAAGCCGGCGGCTGTCAGTCCGTTGTTGGCTTGGAACTGTGCGGTGAAAACTCCCGATTCAGTCGGAGTAACCCGGAAAACGCCGGTGGTGGTGTTCAGCTTGCCGGTCAACCATGAGGCAGGGACAGCGCTGGCTCCCAGAATGGAGTAGAAATCAGGGGCCACGGCACTCGCATTCGCCGTTGTTGTCAGGGTGTAGGTGATGGGGGTGCCGACATATCCCGTGACGGTGGTCGCACTGTTCAGCGTGGGAGTTTGGCTGTTCACGGTGATGGTGATGGTTCCTGAGGCGGTGACTCCATTTGCCGATCCATTCACCGTCACCGTTGTCGTGCCGATTGCGGTGGGAGTGCCGGAAATGATACCGGTTGTGGGAGAAAGGGATAATCCTGTCGGTAGAGCACTGCCAAGAGCGAAAGCGGTGGGTGTGAATCCACCCGACCCGGTCGGAGCAGTTGCTGTGCCTGCCGATCTCAAAGTGAATGATGCGGGATTAAAGGTGAGAGTTGGGGCGGTCACTGTAAGGGAGAAGGACGAGGATCCTGTTCCGGAGCCGTTGGTGGCCCGGATGGTCACATTGAAGGTTCCGGTTTGGGTGGGAGTTCCGGAAATCACCCCCGTGCCGGCGGCACAGGACAGACCCGTTGGTAAACCGGCGGCAGAATAGGAGGTGGGGGAGTTGTCGCCCGTGATGGTGTACCCGGCGTAGGCGACACCGGCCACCGTAGATTGATTGGCCAAGGAACTGGTGATCGACGGGGTTCCTCCAGCGGGATTACTGAGGGTAAGAACCAATGTGGCGGTGCGGGCTCCGAGAGGACCGGTCGCGGTGAGCGGGATGTTGTAAGTTCCGGCCACGGCCGTGGGGGTGCCGCTGATTTCACCCGTTGTGGTGTTAATCGAAAGCCCGGCCGGCAGGCTGGTGGCGTTGAACAAAGTGACCCCGTTGTTGGCGAGGATGAAGTAGCTGAAGGCGTTGTTCCGGGTGGCGCTGGCCGCCAGTGAACTGACGATGCCATATCCGTTCCCTATTGTGGCCAGCCGGTAATTTCCGTCTCCTCCAATGCTTCCCAAGCACGGGCGCATATTCGGCCCGTCGAAATCATTACCGTCGAATTCCAGGTCGGCGGAGGACAAGGATCCGGCTCCGATCGCGGGAAAGACAACGGGGGAGACCCCGTCATTATAAACGAAAATGCCGACCTGGGTTGCGGTCGTGATCGAGGTGGTGTTGAAAACCAGAATATAGATGGGATTCCCATCAAAAACCGTGGTGGAGGTTTTCGTCAGGCTGGCGGTGGCAGCTCCATTAAAAACCGTGTTGACCGTGGTGGATCCCCAAAGGGTGGCCTTTCCTGTGGCAAAAAGATTGTCGAGATTGGTGCGAACCTGAGCCTGGGTGCCGTTCAGCAAACTTCCAATTTCCGAGTCAGTAAGCGGGGTAGTGGTGCTGGTCGCGTTGTTGAAAGCGCCGACCCGGATGATGGAACTGGTGGCCAAGGAGTTCCCGCTCTCATCCGCAATTCCAGCCGTGCCGGTGATCGTCACTTTTTCGATAGCTTGGAGGGAGGAGGTCATACCCAGCAGGCCAATCATCATCCCGATCGCTTTGATCGAATCTCCGGGGAAGAAAGAACAAGGACAGTTCCAGTTCTTATTCCTCATCTTTGGGGATAGGAAGAAGAAGCACGAAGATAGAAAGTCACCATGCAGCGCCACAAGATTAGGTAAGGCGCCATTTAGGAAAGGTCAAAGGACGCTTTGTAACATTATGATGTCATTTCTAAGGCAAGGGATGGTCTCATCAGGAGGTCGAGGGCATGCTCCATCGGAAATTTGGAAAGATTGGAATTTTTCGGCGGTCTTCAGCAAGAGGCCGCAAAAAAGACAAACCAACCCTGTGTGACGGAAATATGGCAAAGTTAGATGAAAAAATCACAAGTCATTGCAAATCAGCAATCCGTCCGCTGATCTGCAGTTCGTTTTGTCACACAAACGTTACAATAAACCTGTGGCAGGAAAAATCCGACTGAGTACCTTTTCTGCATGTCGAAACAGATTTTGGCTTCAGCAAAAACAAACCAAGGAGAAAAGACCACTATGAAAATTCGTAACCTCATCCTCGTTCTGTCCGCCCTCGCGTTGCCTTTGCAGGCTGCCGATGTCGGTACTTCCTACCTCAACCTTCCCGTGGCCGTGACCAAGGGCGAAACGAAACTTGTCGGCGTATTTCTGGCCCGGCCCGTTCTCCTCAAGGGCGAACTGTCTGCCGATGTCACCGCCGGAGCCACGAGCCTTGTGGCCACGGGTTCCAATGTGTTCTCGGGTTACACTCCCACGAGCGAAGTCGGCGCGGCCGAATTGGCTCCTGCCTCGGATGATCACTATATTCTCGAAATCACCAGCGGTCCTGCCACCGGCCTAATCAAGCAGGTCACTGCCTTCTCCGGAAGCACAGCCACCGTGATTGGAACTCTTCCTGCGCTCACCACCGGGACCCAGTTTGTTCTCCGCAAGGATCATACCTTGGACTCCCTCTTTCCCGGTGGCGCTGGGCTGGCATCCGGAAGCAGCGTCGCAACGGCTGACGTCATTTCTGTTCTATCCTCCACAGGTGCCCTGAATCGGTTCTTCTATCAGTCAAATTACGGATGGCGCCTGGAAACGAACCGCGGTGCGGCGGGTCTGAATCGGGCCAATGTCCGGATTTCCCTCGGATCCGGTTTTGCCTTTAAGTCCTACTCCAACAAGAACATCAACCTCTCGGGTGAATATCGCGGCACCCGCAGCCGGATCACCCTTGAAACGACCACCGGCACGATTGTGGCCAATCCCTATCCCGTTGCTGTTACATTGGCCGATTCGGGTTTGGCTCAGTATGTGACCAAGTATGCAACCGCGGCCGGTGCGGATAGCATTCGATTCCTTGAGGGCGGTAAGTATGTTTCCTACCACAATAACGGAACCAACTTTGTCAAATCCTCGGGTGGAGCCCTTTCCGATAGTAAGGTTCTCGGAGTGGGGGATGCATTCCTGATCGTCAACAAGGTGACTGAAGATCTGGCTTTCGCTCCCCAGGTCATCACCAAATAACCCAAAGCTAAAAGCAGAAAACCGGCAAATGGAAAAAAAGATGACAAATCAAAGAAAAGACTACACGGCAGTGGCCTGTGCCATCCTTGGTTTTTTTGCGACTTTGTCTGGCGCGAAGGCAGCGACTGTTCAAGTGGTGTTCGACTGGTCTGTCGGTTTTGGGGCCAATGAATCGACTGGAACAGCCCTTCCAACAACGGGAACCAGCTTGCAACTCGGATGGTTCGCTTCCATTCCGACCAACTGGGGCACGGTCAACCGGGCGAATCTTGCTGGAAGTTTCACAACTTTAGCCGAACTCAGTTATATTGGTTCTGGTAATTATACTTTTGAAGGCGAATACGCTGCGTTGGATCCTAACCTGGGTGGTGATCCCGGGGCCCTCAACAAGGCCTTCCTTGTCATCACAAGCGGAACTTCCCAGTTGGGAATTTTCTCTTGGGCCAAGACAAATGGATCTGCCTTCTTTCTGCCACGCGACCCCGATGTTTATGTGAGCGAAACGGCAGTTGATACGACGGTCGGAAGTACCAGTCCGTTTATGTACAACATGAATGCATTGGTTGGTTCGGTGTCTTCGAGCGGAGTCCAGCTGGCTTCTGCCTCCGGTGCGGTGACTTCACCTCAGAGCATCACTTTTGGAGCGATCCCTTCCAAGAGCGTGGGCGATTCGTTTACCTTGGCCGCCACCGCGACCAGCGGACTGCCTGTGAGCTATAGCTCCTCCAATCCCTCTGTAGCCACGGTCGCAGGGAATGTTGTGACGATTGTTGGGGCTGGCTCAGTCGAAATTATCGCATCTCAATCGGGAAACTCCAGTTACGCACCTGCAACCGATGCTCGGCAGTCGGTTACCGCATATGCTTCGACTACACTGCGCGTAGCATCGTTGGGGACCCCGGTTCTGAATGCCGGGCAGACTTCCGTGACCCACACCTTCGTGGGCAATCCCAATGCGACCTACACGATTGAGTACAAGAACGACCTGAGTGCCGCCACTTGGACCACCATTACGGCCCAGACCGGGGCGAACGGGACGTTTGCCGCCACCTTTACCTCTTCTGGTGATTATGTGAATGCCTGGAAAAACCGGATGTTTTTCCGCGCCAAGAATTCATAAACCAAACCCAAAGGAAAATAAACAGACATGAAAAACAACACAGTCAAATTGCTGGCCCTCCTGGCTGGCTTCATCCTCAGTATTGGTTCGGCCAACGCGGCCAATATGAGTTATACATTCTACGCCGATCTCACCGTTAATCTGCCGACGGCGATCGATCCCTCGAACCAGAACGGTCGGGTTTGGCTTGGGAACTTTGGTAGCGATGCGAATGGCACCCTTCTGACCTTGGCTGATGTGCAGGCCGGCGGATCCAGCCTTCTCAGCAGCTTCCGTCCTTTGGCCAGCTTCGGATTGAGCAGTGGCGCTCTCGTCGGTGATACTGGCAACGGTCTCCGTGGGTCATTGAACGTTGGTAACGGAATCACCGGTGCCTACACCGTGGCTGCCGGGCAGTTTGCCGGCCAGGATGCCTATATTTTGGCACTTGCTGAAGGAAGCACCGTTTGGGCCGAGGCGTTGGCCAACTGGGCGAGTGCCGGATCGAACAGTGCGATTATTCTTCGTTCCGCCAACAACTTCGCGGCAAACAGCGGCGATCCCACCTGTGACTTTGCCTTGGATGCCGGTAATGGTTCATTGATCTTCGGGACGCAGACAGCCAACTCGATCACCGCCGCTGCGGTGCCGGAACCTTCCGTCACGGCCCTGCTGGTGCTGGGTGCTCTCGGCCTGGGGGCCCTCCGCCTCCGCCGCCAGACCGTCTAAATTTCAAAGGAAAAACCTAAAAACACACAAGGAAAAATAAAATGAAAAACAACCTCATCAAAATCGCACTTGGAATGATCCTGGCGGTCGGCTCGGCCCATGCAGCCGATACCCGCACCTTTGCCAACGGTTATTACTTCCAGAACGTCAATGAGATCGACGGCAACGTCACGAAAAACAGTGGAAACCTTAAGGGTCGTATCACCGTCATCACAACTGATCAGCGTTGGACATCGGATACCGTTTACATCCTGAACAACCTGACCTTCGTGGAAGCTCCCGCGACCTTGACCATCGAACCCGGAACGATCATCCGTGGTGAGCCTGTGACATCGGGAGGCTCCAGCACCCTCGACCCAGCCGATCCCGGTTCTCTGATCATCTGTCGTGGTGCAAAAATTGTTGCCCAAGGAACGGCTGAATCCCCCATCTACTTCACATCATGGGGCGATCCGTTTGTCCCGGGTGGCGTAAATACCATCCCCAATTCCATCAACGGCACTGCGAAAGATGCTGCCGCGAAATTGGCTGAAGCTGCAAAATATTCAGGAAATAATACAACAAGTGGCTCTTATGAGGCCCATAAAATGGATGCCCAGTGGGGTGGCTTGACAATTTTGGGTCGTGCTCCAGTTGGTTTTGGTGGACCAAGCGCAAGCGGTGGAAATCTTCAGATTGCTATTGCTGAGTACCAATTTGATACAAATGGTGTTGCAGTGAGGCCTCAAAGCTATACTCGGAACCCTACCTTTAGCTTCTCAAACATCTCGAATGTAGGAACTAACACACTAACTGCTACTGGATGGGCAGGGTCGAGCGGTTTTAATCTTGAGGCCCTTTTTAACCCTGTTGGTGTCGCTGGCCTTACTAACGGCACCAGCGGAACTTTCACTAAGTTTCCTGGAACCTCCCTTAAGGCAACTGTCGCTGACGGTTCCCGAACTGCAACAAAGACGACCTTAAATAACATACCGGTCTATGTAACGAACGTAGTTTCCGGCACAGATGTAACTGCAAACTATACAATTGGCCAAAGTCTGACTAACGGTGACACCGTTGTACTGAACTGGGGTGCAGCAACATTTAGCAATCGCGGGCTACAATACAATGTGCCTACAAAGAGCGGAACGGCTCCCTTTTTGTCTTCATACGGATATTCTTCTGCTGCAGAGATTGCCTTGGAATTGACTTCAGGCTCTGCATTCAGTAGCGCTGCTGTTCCCACTTCTCTAACAAACGTGGCCTCGGCCCTACCAACGGCACAATTGGTTTTGAGCAATACGTATCTTTATGGAGTAATTGTTAAAGCTCCTAAACCTTCGACATGGAATGGTACTGATGTGCCAACGATCACTATCACTGGAAGCTCATTGAACAACGCATTAGCGACCGCATCAATTAGCGGCAGTGCAGTGTCTGATCCTTCTGCCATTCCCTTGAGAGGTGGCATCGGTGCCAACTTTATTGAAGGATTCCAAGCTATCGACGGTGCTGCCTATGGATTGAGCACCAATCCCACTGTTGACGCGGATGGGGCCTCCTGGACCACCTTCAGTGGTGGAATCTATGGTGGTTCCAACCCGAATGACAACAGCGGAAGCATCCGCTTCTGCCGCTTCTCCTTCGGTGGCTATGTTCTCTCACCCAACAACGAGATCAACGGGGTCACTTATGGTGGAGCAGGAAGCGGCACCGTTACCGAATTTGTTGAAATCTTCAACAATGCGGACGACGACTTTGAAATGTTCGGTGGCTATAACAACCTGAAGTACGTCGCAGGAATCTTCGGTGGTGACGACGGTTTTGACACGGACATGGGATACCGTGGCAAAGGTCAGTTCATGTTCCAGTTGCAAAACAACCAGAACGGCAGCTCAACTTCCAAGATCACCGGTCGGCCTGCTGCAAATGTCGGTGACAACATGACTGAGAACGACGGAAACGAGGACCCCAACTCTATTGCCAATGATAACTACCCGGGGACCGAGTTTACCTATTTCAACTACACAGGGATTGGGCTGGGGTACACAGTTGGTAATGGTGCTTCCTCATCGGATCGCTCCGGTCCCAACTTTAAGGACAATTCTGGTGGTAAAATCTTGAGCTCTGTTTGGGTTGAAGCTCCCAAAGGGGCTGTGCAGATCCAATCTGGAAGCAGGTTCTATGATCTGGCCGCTCGCACAAACCAGGCAACAGTAGCCTTGGAACCGACTGGTGTGTTGGCCTACAACACATGGTCAAAGTGTGGTGGGAATTCTGCCTCTTCACAGACAAACACAGCAGTAGGTGGACCTTTGTTCCCGCAAACAAGCGGACGCACTTCGTCTGGCGGTTCAACCATCAACGCCACTAATGAAATAACCAAGCTGAACAACTCACTCGGCAACATCTTTACCGATGTTGCAGTTGTTACAAGCACAGGAACTAACGGGCGCCTTGCTGGTGTTGATCCCGTTCTTGTACCGGCTGCTGCTGAGCGTTCGAACGGAACCAATCCTCGCAACTCTGTTGCGGTTAATAATGGTACTGCGACCGGACTCCAGTCGTTGGTAAGTGCTGATCGTGGTGCGTTCTTTGCGGCTAATACATTCCGTGGTGCGTTCCAGGACTTCAACTGGCTCAAAGGTTGGTCCTTGGCCGATCAACTCGGCGTGTTTGCCAATAACAACGTGGTGGTGCCTGATGTGACCCTCACTCGGGACGGTTCCGGGAATGTGGTCGCAAGCTTCACCGGCGCAACTGGCATCCAGTACAACATTGAAGTTTCGAGCGATAACAAGACCTACCTGCCTTTCTCAACTGAGACTGGTGCAGGGACCACCATCTCGAAGAATTTGGCCCGTTCCGGCCTGACCTTCGTGCGGGTGACACCTCTCTAATTATCGTAATATAGCATTTAGGAGGCGGGCCGGTCGAAGGACCGGCCCGCTTCATTTTATAGGTATAACAAAATGAAAAAAGTTACGCCCTTGGTAGTGGCTCTTGTTGTTCTGGCAGTCGGTTGTCACCCGCCTCTCCCTGAGGGAAAGATCCCGACAACCCTTGTCTTGGCGTGGGACAAAAACCAACTCGTTTCTGGGGATGAAGAGGCGAAGAATCAACTTGGTATTCGATTGGTGCGTCAGGCTGGTGATCTTCACGATTATCAGACCGCCATGAAGCAGGCCCAAGAGATCGGGGGAGTCCAGCGGGGATTGGCACTGGCCATGCTCGCCTGGGATGCGGCGAACAGCGGGTACATGCCTCAAGCCAAGCAGTTTATTCGTCTAGCCGATGCGGATACCTGGATTCTTTCTGATTCGGATAAAGGGGCAAGAAGCGCCTATTTGGCTGGTGCAGAAATGCGTTTGGGTCAGGGAACTAAGGCCAGCAAGCGGATGAATTCCATCCTGGATGCGAACCAAAAGGGATTTGCCTCAAGTCTCATACAGGCAGCCCAGTTGGCTCGTAATCCCCATGAGAGCATTCCCGAGAGCAAAAAAGTCCGTCAGGATGCCGTCAGTCCAACGGTTTTGGCACTTCTTTATCATTTCAAGAATCCCGCCGCCACACGTACGGAGAAAGTGAATGTTTTTCGATTGATTGAGGGTCTGATTCCCGCTGCGGATCCCGGCACGGCGACGGAATGTTGGTCTCGTCTTGCCGTGGCGGCTTATGAGAGTGGCTTGGTGGGGGAGGGGACGGTGGCGGCACATAAGTCGATGGAACTGGCGCAATCGCTGGATCCCCGCACGGAAGGATATGCCGGCGGACTTCGAAACGCGGCTTTGGCCCTCCTTGTCACTGGGGATAAGCCGGAGGCGTTGCGTTGCCTCGAATTGGCTTCGGCCAAGCCGGAGCTCATTACATTCTTCTTCCAACCCGAAGCGATGATGGCGATTGCGGGGGGATACGAGAAGGCAGGTGAAAAGGAGAAGGCGAACATCTACTGGTTGAGGGCCATCAAAACGGCGAAGGGGCACCATCATCCACGGGCACGTCAGATGAATGTAGTTCTACTGTTGAGCAACATGGCACGGGCCGGAGTTGCCCCAAGTCCGGAGGTGATGGAAGTCATCGAGGCGATTGGGCGTGGAGAGGGTGGGGATGCGCCGCTGCCGCCTGGTTATGTGAAGGTGGGTGATACCAAGACCAACGCAGTCACCCCACCGGCCAAACAAGATAAGAAGGAGAAGAGAAAGAAACAGGCCAAGATCCCTGCGGCCTAAGAACCTCTTATTTTGGGCTGTACTGGACCTTGAGCAGATAAAGCCCCTCAGCCGGGGCAGTGGGAGGGGCGCCAGCACGGGAGCGGGCCCTTAGGATTTTTTTGAGATCGGCGGGGGAGAGTCGGCCTTGACCGACCTTCACCATGGCACCGACCAGATTCCGGACCATCCGGTAGAGAAAACCGTTTCCGTCAAAGGTGAGTTCCAAAATACCATTCTTCTTTTTCACAATCCGGATGGAGCGGATATCCCGTGTGGTGGACTTGCGTTCGTAGCCCGGATTGGAGGTGAAGGAGGCAAAGTCGTGTTTTCCTGTCAGAACTTTGGCTGCCTGACGCATCAGGGGAAGATGGAGGGGACGAGGCACGTGCCAGGCCCGTCCGATTTCGAGCGGGTGAAGAGGATCGGCATTGGCGATCCGGTATAGGTAAGATTTTCCTTTGGCAGAGAAGCGGGCGTGAAAGCCCGGTTTCTCACGTCGAACGGAGAGGACTCGGACCCCTGCAGGGAGATGAAAGTTCAGGGCTTTTGCCAGAGTGGCAGGAAGATGAAGGGGGGGGATTTCGCAGGAGGCAACCTGACCGAGGGCGTGAACGCCCCGATCCGTTCGGCCAGATCCTGCAACGGCCACTGATCGGTTGAAGATTTTCTGAAGGGCTTTCTCGAGTGCGAGTTGGACGGTGGGGTCGGGGTCTTGGCGTTGCCAGCCGAAGAAGTCTTCTCCGCGGTACGCGAGAAGGAGACGGTGCGGAACCGTCTTCATGCGAGGATCAATGGTGGCCGTCTTCGAGCCAGAGATTATCAAAGTAGTAGGTGAAACCGGCAAAGCCACCGTACGCGTTCACCCCTTCGTTCCGTGCGGAGGTGCAGGCGTTGGAGATGTGTTGGAAGGCGCCTTCGATATTAAAGCTGAAGTTATCATCGATGAGGAATTTGAGACCTCCGGCAAACTGAGGAGTGAATTCCCAATTGCCGCCGATGGCTTCCTGATTCGACCAGTTCCGGGCATTGGTATAGATCACCCCCGCACCCCCTTGAATATAGGGGACGACGATCCAGTTGGGTTGGACGAAGTTGTAGCGGACGATGCCGGTGATGCCGGTCATGTAGGTTCCGAAAGTTTCCCAGATATACGAGCCGGTGACTTCGAAGAGAGCTTCGAAATTTCCGCGGAAAGGGGTGTCCCGGAATGGGTTTTCCTTATCGTCCGGGGAGACGAGCATCCAACCGAGGCGGATATTGTTCTGCTGGTAGTTAAAAACGGGTTCCACCGGGCCAAGACCGCAGGGGGAGAACATCACGCCGGCCATGTATTCCAGCGTGATGCGGTCTTCGACAAAGAGGGTCGAGGCGAGATCGCCGGTGTCGGACATGGGGGAAAGGCGGGCGGGGGCGTTGGTCGTTGTCAAAGCAGGATCCATTTTGGAGGTCGACTGACTGCTCTGCTCCATCTGGGCGAAGGCAGAACCAGCCCATAGAATTACGGAAAAACAGGTAAAAATTACCTGAAAAGACCTAGGAAACCGAGTTGTGTCTCCGAGTTGCACCCTATCTACCTAGGGAAAAGACTGCTTTTGGTCAAGGTATTGTTGCAGGATGATGCAGGCGGATGAGCTATCGACTTTCTTTCTTAAGTCTTTGTGGCTTAATCCTATGCCCATTAATTGTTTGGATGCTTGAGCAGTGGTTAGGCGTTCGTCGATGGTCTGGATGGGCAGGGGGATCTGCTCTTGGATTTGGCCGATAAAATCCCTGACTTTTTGGGCGGATGGGCCGTAGGTGCCATCCATGTTCCGGGGGAGACCGATAACCAGCCCGATGACCTCATGGGTTTTCACAAGAGCGGCCAGATCGGCAATCACCTGCCGGATGGATTTATTTTCGAGAAATGGGAGGGGGGAGCAGAGGGTGCCGGTGGGATCGGAGAGGGCGAGGCCGATCCGGACTGTGCCGAAGTCGATTCCGAGATAGCGGCTCACGCGGAGTGGACGGCCTGAGCGATCGGGCGAAGAAAGGAGGTGATTTCGGGAATCAGCTGAGGGGAACGGCCCAATTTTCCGATCCGGTCGACGATGGCGCTGCCGACGACGACTCCATCGGCGAGGGAGGCAACCTGGCCGGCCTGTTCGGGGTTGGAGATACCAAAGCCGATACAGACGGGAAGGGGGGTGGATTTTTTCAGGAAGCTAACCTTTTCACCGA
>Ga0214921_10009974_pt1 | contig 11855 bp, 8 predicted proteins | sample LL1505_MetaG_FD_177992 | JGI IMG/M metagenome (GOLD analysis project Ga0214921, IMG submission 177992) | Freshwater microbial communities from Lake Lanier, Atlanta, Georgia, United States - LL-1505 | ecosystem: Environmental > Aquatic > Freshwater > Lake | place: USA: Georgia | collected 2015-05-28
ATTCTGACACCAAATCGTGAATTTAGATTTCCTGAGAAGATCTTAATCAGCAAAGAATTTCGGGATAGAATCCGACAATTTGCAACCATTGCACCAGTAACACTTATTTCAGCGCCCAGGTGTATTAAAGGGGTGCCACTACCTGATTCTTATTTGGCCGCAATTTCTGCCACCACAATAACAACTGTGGGTTGCTAGCTTCAAAAAATCTTACGCATAAGATATTTAGTATGCGCCAGTTTTCCGAAAAACCGCACTCAAAGTGGATAGGATTAGTGCCAAGTCTCTGGTAAACGACCAGTTTGATACATAATTCAAGTCCAAAGCTATTGAAGTTTGTAAATCTAAATTCGATCGGCCGCTTACTTGCCAAGGGCCTGTGATCCCAGGTTTAACAAGCAGTCTACGTTCATACAGCGATGAGTAAACCTTCGCTTCCCGCGGCAGCGCTGGACGTGGTCCTACAACCGAGATGCTACCCAGTAGAGAATTGAAGAATTGCGGTAATTCGTCAAGTGAGTATTTCCTCAAGAAAGTCCCAGTCTTGGTAATTCGAGGATCTTTCTGATTCTTGAAAAGCACATGATCTAAACCATGTTGATTCGAAACAGTATGAATGAGCGTGTCTGCATTCTTGACCATCGTACGAAATTTGTACATTTTGAAAAGTTTGCCATTCCTTCCTACACGTTTCTGTGAAAAAATGATCGGTCTTCCTTCTCTAATTAGAATTACAGCGGAAATCAAGAAGAAAATAGGAGAAAGTACCACTAGAACAGTGAGAGAAAATATGAAATCAAAAATGCGTTTTGTAAATAACCCGATCGGGCCAATTTTAGAATCTTGGAAAGTCAAAAAAGGTAGTCCCTCCTGCGGTAGAGGAACTTGCCAGTATCCTAAATTGCCAGAATCATGAGGTATCCAGTTGATTGGTATACCTAAATCTTGCAGATAGTGAATAAACTTTGCGAAATTTGGATCTGTATCCATACCAGGCAAGAGTAGAATTTCGTAATGATCCATTTTCTGGATTTTTGAATCAAAGATTTCTATCCATTTAAAATTGATTTTTGGACATACAAGTCTGTTGACAATTTTATATCCAAGAGATTGATTTTCGACTATCCAATTAGTGTAGCTATCCAGGGCTGCATCGTTGCGCCCAACGATCATTAGAGATGTGTATATCCGCCTTTTGGCTAGGAGGGGTTTAATCACCAGTCCATTAATTAGTTGCCTTTCAAGAAGTATGCAAACTACTCCACTGAAAAAGAAGGTCATAAAGATACTTCTTGAAAATTCTGCTTTTGCTAGATAAGAAAATAGCCCAATACCCAAGAAAACAAATAGCGAAGTGCGTAGAACCATCCGCGCATTCGTAAAAAATAGCCTAGCGTGTCGGTTTGAGTAGATTCCCGAAATAAGGAGAGCAAGTACCCAGATAACTACAAGTGCAGCCAGGAAACTTGAGTAACTTAATTCCTGAATTCCAGGCAGAATTATCTGTTGTGGATTCAAGCCCTTAAATCTGAGAGTGTAACTACCGATACCGGCTAGGCTTAGTGCAAGAAAATCGGGGGCAATTCTTAAGGCAAATACTTGGACCATTCGCTTACGCTTCACTAGCAACCATGGTCTAAAACTAATTTGATTCTTAAACTTCAACATCGCCGAGTGTCATCTCCTTTCTATTTTAACCTATAATCAATAGAAATAATCCCGAATACTATCAATTCTGTTAATCGGCATAAACGAACTTATACTTCGCTTAAATGCAAAGAAAAACACCAGGGCGTATCCACTTTAGAAAAAATTTTTTCCGACTCTTTTTTCAGTTTCTCGTATCCAAAGTTCTAAGGTAAGAAGTTCGAACCAGATGGCGGATTTACGGCCATACCAAGTGAATGGGCGGGTAAAGTGGCGACTCCAATTTTTAGGGAAGAGCCCAAGATCGATACTTCTTGGATTTTGCAGCTCTGCTCGGTAGCAGGACATCAAACTTCGAAACCACGGTCGCACTGGTGGAGAAAATCCACGTTTAAGTAACGGTTTCCTAATTTTTTGTACTATGACGTTATCTGCCGCCCTAAGCAGAGCCTTGCTAGGTACTTTTAAGCTATTCCAATCAGCTCTAAGAATCGTCTCGACCAATTTAAAGTCCACCAGCGGATTTCGAACCTCAATTGATCTACTCATAGAAAGCTTATCAATCTGAAGTAGACCATTTAGTCTCAAATAGTCACCTACAATTTGATTCCTCGCTGCACTTGTTAAATCTCTGGAGCAATCACCTACACTCAGATTCCTTAGATTTTGAACGTCTAATTTCATTCTCACTGTCAGTTTGCTAGAAAATTTTGACTTAGCCATATAGTTCGGTGACAAATCGTAAAAGTCGATAGTTTTGTTGCCCTTTTTAGAATCATAGAAGTCTCGAATGGCTTGCCTGAGAGTAAATACATTCTCTCTGCTTACAGCGAACATTCGGAATAAATTTTTCAGCCCTGAGTTTGAAAATGGATTTTGTATAAGTTGCAAGTAACTGGTAAGTCGGAAATTGCCTTCAAGGGTTGATTTTCTAACTTTTGCCCGCTGTACCGCGTTATTGAGCCAATCGTAAGCCATAAGCAACTCATCACTTCCATGCCCCATTAGAAGAACTTTAATATTCAGTCTGTGTGCAAATTCAAATAGGGCCAGGTAGTTTATGGAAGCTATGTCTGCCACCGGTTCATCGATAGCTGAACAGACTTCCCTAAACAAACGAGCAGCCTGAGATGAACTAATCAAACATACATGGGATTTGATATCAAGTTCTCTTGCACTTTTTGCCGCTTCGAGAGTTTCATCATGCCTAGACTTTTCTGAGTATCCTAGCGATATTGCTTCAATTTTAGTTCCAGTTGACGTTGCAAGTTTGGCAACAAGTTTACTGTCCGTGCCGCCCGATAATGCAACTCCCATCTTTACCTCTCCTTGACAGATTGATTTCGCCAGAACTTTAAAATTACTTTTTAAAGTTGTCACTGGATTCACGAGAGGTTCGTTAACATCCGAAAGGCACCAGTATCTAGATTGCTTCAGAGAGTTATCAATTAAGGAGAATGTAACATAAGTTCCAGCATTAACACGATAGACATCTTTAATTATCGTGAAGGGGTCTAGGACGAATCCATATTTTATGAAGCATGGTAGCTGATCGGTATCAATACACATCTTTGTGATTCCTGATTCAAGTAGTGGCAAAACTTCACTACTATAAAAAAACATTCCATCATTCATATACCAGTAGAGTGGCTTCTCGCCTAGCCTGTCAACAAACAACTTGAGTTCATTAGTCCTCTTATCGATTATGGAAATTGCAAACATACCTCTAAGTTTTAAAACGAAATCATCTCCATATAATTCGAATAAGTAAGGAATGATCTCTATATCTGATTTTGTTTCGAGATTGACTCCCAAACCGATAAGCTCTTGCCTTAACTCTAGATAGTTATAAATTTCCCCGTTAACGGTAGCAATTATTTTTTTGCTAGCATTGAAGAATGGTTGCATTCCATTTTCCAAGTCTACAATTGCAAGTCGGTTGAAGCCTAGCAAAAAGTTCTTCTCGATGATATTCGAATTCGCATCGGGACCTCTATGCTGAAGTGCTTTCCCTAGAATTGTTAACTTGGCTAAAATTTCTGGGTCAAGAAATTGATTCGATCCTGCACCATAAATTCCGCACATGTCAGCATGATAGTCTTCAGACGTGAAGAAAATAAGTATTTCTGAATCACAGTTGCCCACAAGGGTGGAAGTGATCATGGCCTGTCATAATCGTGCTCAAGTCACAAAGCGATTTTTTGAGTCATTCAAAAATGCTAAAAAAAATGAATTTGAATTCAGTTTCGTGGTCACTAACGATGGGTCGACAGATGAAACTCAGTCGATAATTGACTCTCAGCCGCTTTCGATAAAGATTCACTATGGCGACGGAAATCTTTACTGGGCCAAGTCGATGGAAGTAGCAGAGAGCCTTATTGATGCAGCTCCGGATGGCATTCTTTGGGTAAATGATGATCTAGTGCTTAATCCCAATTGTTTTGAGAAGTTACTTTATTCCATTAGTACGTATCCAAATTGTGTACTTGTTGGGCAAGTTGCAGATATCGATTCGGGAAAGTTACTTTACGGAGGTTATAAGAGAAAAGGACGACATCCTTTGGTTTTGGAATTAATTCACTCGGAACATTCCCACACAGAAGCGGACACTTTTAATGGAAATTTTGTCTACATCCCTAGTGAAATTTGGCTGGCGGTAGGAGCTATAGATGGAAATTATTCCCATGCGTATGCTGATTGCGATTACGGATACCGAGTACGAAAATTAGGTTACAAAATACGAATCATACCTGGATTAATTGGCGCGACAAATGAAAATTTACAGATCTGGCCGAATGGCAGATTGCAAAAAATTAAACAAATAAGGAGTGCGAAGAATAACCCCACTAAAAGTCAGCTAAGATTTTTTGTACGTCATCGTAAGAGATTTGGGCTTTTGTTAATTCCAATTTATGTAGTACGGCCATTTTTACGAATCCTAGTTTTTAATTCCAGTTTGGCAAAAAATTTTTAAGTGGTCTTATTGGCCTGCATCAGAAACTTGGCTACCTGAATTATAAACCGGAAATTGCCTATGGTGTATCGAGAAGCTAGTCGACGTGGATCATTCAAGAGTCGAAAAAACCATTCCAAGTACAAAGCTTGCACCCACTTTGGTGCCTCGGCTTTCTCGCCAGAAACAAATTGAAGCGCTGCACCGATAGCGATACAGGTTTTGCCAGTCGCGTTATTTAAATCATGTGCGATATAGTCCTGTTTCGGGGACCCAACTCCCACCCAAACAAAATCCGCGCCAGATTTATTTATCTCAAATTCCCACCTCAGATAGTCTTTGTGAAAATCTTTCGCAAAATCAGGAGTTAAACTCCCAACAAATTTGAATTTAGGATTAATTCCCGAAGCGTATTCAATTAAGGAGTCGTATATTGTGACGTGCGGAACCAGAAAGAAGTGACCTTTTGTTCCATCATCAATACGTATGATTTCGCGAAGAAAATCACTTCCTCGAATATTACAAAAACTCGGAATTTTACGTCTAAGTACTGCGCCTAAAGGGCCACTATCACAGAGGCTAATCCCAGAGTTAAAAATATTATTTAGTTCTACATTATCTATGGCAGCAACGAGCGAAGAGGCTGCCAAGAAATGCACGTGATTTGGGAAATCTGCTTTCGACAGGTACTGGAGAGCTTTTGAAATTTCCGACAAAGACCCATTCCTTAAGCGCGTTTGGTTGAAGTAAATATCTTCTAACATCCTACGAAGCCAAGCATTTCAAAACTCCAGAGTGAAAGTTGGCCGCCATCTTTTCTACAGTATATATCTCTGCTGCCTCTAAGCATCCAGACACTAACTTATCGCGCAACCCTGGTTCTTCTAGAAGTCGCACGCAGCCAAGCACATAAGATTCTAAATCATTCTCTGTAATCAAGCTGTTAACTCCATTCTCTAGATAAGAAAACTCAGGTGCATGACGGCTCCAGTTTGTTGTTGCTATTGGTATCTGTAATGCAAACGAATCGACCGCGATCAAACCGACTCTGCCCGGATTAAGAATTACTCTACATATCTTGGATAATGCAATTTTCATGAGGTTGTCTGCTTCTCCAATTAGATAGACTCGCTCTGGAAGTTTCCTCGTATAATGATGCTCGAAATCGTCCTGACTGCAGATCAGTAAAGCAATTTTTGGCTTGGCCTTAGCAATTTGCTCAAATGCATCCAGTATGAAATCAATTCTTTTGTCCTTCTCAAACGAGCCCATGTAGAGCAAAATCTCCTGGTCGTGGGTTAATTGTAATTTATGGAGAATCTCACCGACCAAGATTCTCGAACCTGGTATGTCTTTTGTATTCAAAGTTTTCGTGTCAATGCTGTTATTCACAATTTGAATCTTATTAGAAGGAAATTTTAAGGATGCTATGGTTTTTGAGCATGATTCCGTATACGCAAAGAAATAATCTGCGAATGCTAGCAGCTTCCTTTTCAAAAGATCTTCAATTTTCAAAGTGACTCTTGTTGTCGTAGTCCCGTGACCCCAGAAAGCAAACTTCTTAGGCCTCCTTAGAAATAGTAAGTAGTAAACCAAGAAGTTCTTTAGTGCGTATTCACAAATAACTAAATCAGCCCCATTATGTAGATCGAGTCTCTGATGGATATGTAATTCGCGACGAAAGAATTTCAACTTCCGTATTCGAGCATTTATAATTCCTTGAGTCATGCCAGATTCATGCCGGAAAAACTCAAGGCGGTAATCCGCGGCAACAATTTTGTAATCAACGCTATCTGCTTTTCCTAGCGAAATTAATTCGCTGAAAAAAGATTCTCGGTACTTAGGAATTCTGGTTTGATAGATATAGACACTGGAATTCATTTAATTTAACCTCACGTATATCTTAGGATCCTTGGACTACATTAGTGTAGGTCAGTGGTGGTGCTTGGGAAAAGGTTCTAGTGAAAATTGGGATTATTCATAGCTACTATTCAAACCTGGGTAAGTCGGGCGAGAATAATGTCGTTGATGCGCAGATAGAAGTTTTGCTCAATATGGGACACCAATTACAAATTTTTTCATCTTCGTCACTAGAAAAGAGTAGTAACTCTCTCTACAAATTTAGATCTGGGGTAAATGTGCTTGCAGGTATTGGAGATGATCCTCAAGAAGCATTAGAGACTTTTAAGCCAGACGTGATACTTTCACATAATTTGTTTCCTAACATTAGCACTGGTTGGCTTAGAAAATTTGGACATAAGACATTTTCTTTCAAACACAACTATCGAGACATCTGTGCCTCAGGAAATCTATATAGAAATGCAAATGTTTGTGTTTTGTGCGTAAATGGTACTTCACTGAACGGATTCCTGAATAAGTGTTACAAAAATTCTGCATTGATGTCTCTTCCAATTTCCTTGAGGAACTCGTTTAAAATTAGATTACGCCCAGAACTCAACGAGCCTAGGAAGTTTCTTGTTCTATCAAATAAGATGAAGGAAATTTTGCTTTCCACGCAAGTACCAATTGACAAATTTGAAGTTATTCCTAATTTCATCTCTGACCCTTACTACGGGAAATTAAATTCGGAAACTAGAAATAACGGGTGGGTTACTTCTGGCAGATTGACAAAAGAGAAGGGCTTTAGTGAATTAATTGATTTCTGGCCAAACTCTTATAAACTGGATATTTACGGTGAAGGCCCGTTGCTTGAGGAACTTAAGATAAAGACAAAGAATAAAGAAAATATTTCCATTAAGGGTGGCGTTAGCAGGACCCATTTGTCTAAATTACTGCCCTCGTACATTGGTGCAATTTTGCCAAGCAGATGGTTTGAGCCCGGCCCCCTTACCGTGCTCGAGTATTTGGCAGCTGGACTACCGATCATTTCAACTGGAGTTTGGTCTGATGCTGCAGGTCTTGATATTTCAAATCATGTTGATGCTCATGGAGTGGGTAATGAAGAGATTACTCAACAATTAGTAAATTTAATTAGGCAATTAGAAATTAAATCCAAAGAAACCTCGAATTCTCAAAGAGAAAAATATCTAAGAGAATTTACTCCCGAAATTTGGTACGGACGATTAATAGAAATAATAGAGGGCTAATTTTGTTACAAACCCATACGTAAAGCCTGAGAGTTAAATGCAGCAGATTTGCTCCTTACCTCATCAAACGTGCCAACTGCCTCTATTTTGCCATTGTGCATGTAGAGCAGTAAATCAAAATCTTGAATTGTACTAAGTCGGTGTGCGACACTCAGGACCGAAAGACCATTTTTGAGAGAGCTGATTGTTTCAGAGATCGCAAACTCTGATTCAGAATCCAGTGAACTGGTACCTTCATCCATTACTAGGAAATCTGGTTGTTGATACATAACTCGAGCGAAGCCAAGTCTTTGTTTCTGCCCACCACTTAAAGTCGAACCATCTTCTCCTATTTTTTCATAGGCTCCGTTTGGCAAAGACTGAACCAAGCCTTCGAGTCCTGCCATTTGGATACACTCTTCAACCAATGAATCGTCTATCTCATCAGGTAAAGTTGCTAAAGCAATATTTTCACGAATGGTTCTGTTGAAAATTGTAATATTCTGAGGCATATATGCTACATTTTTCATTCCAACATTCTTATCGAACAAATTCTTGTTGAAGTGAATTTCGCCGCTGTCAGGTTCTAGCACTCCAAGCAGCAAATCGATCAATGTTGATTTTCCCGAACCAGAGGTTCCTACAACGGCAATTTTTTTTCCTCTGGGCAAAGTAAGTTCATCGATTGAAAGTTCCCAATTCGGGTTAGAATCATATGAGAAACGTAAATTTCTAATTCTCATGAGGTTTTCTATCTCGGTATCAAATCTTGATGACGCTTTGCGGCGATTCCGAGATTCCTCAGCGTCAAGTTCGGAAATTAGGGAGAATGTCTTTAGACTCAAAGCTTCATTTGACCGAATATTCGATAGGGCCGCTTGAATCCTAAGAATTGAAGGAAGAATTCGTGAACCACTAGCTATGAACAGAACAAATAATGTGAATGCATATTCAGGTTCAGCGAAATAATAGAGGAACAAAAGGATTCCTCCTGCGCCCAAGTAAAATGTAATTTCAAACACATATTTCGGTATCATATTAAGAACTTGACCTTTTGATGCCCCCCCACTTTCTGCTCTTTTTAAATCGGCAAACTCAGTAAGAAAAAATTTTTGTTTTCCGAGGACAATTATTTCACGATGTGCAGATACAAGACTGACTATTAGCGAATTTCCAGACACAATGGCATTAACTCGACTCTCAGAATTTTTGAATTGGCGATCGCCCACTTGCTGATTAAGAATGAATAGAGAGGCTCCGAAAATAACGATGTTGAGAATTGACAGAATCCAATTTGAAAATAACATTAGGGTAACTAGTGAGAAAAGAAGTGCAGCCTCAGAGATTAAAATGATTAATGATCCAAGAATCTCGTTGATAGATGCGGAGACGCCCTGGCTGAGAGCGTATGCCGATTCTTGAGAGTTATTCTTTTTAACAAATGTAACAGGCTTCGAGAAGAATCTCCCACAAATAGATAGTGAACTCTTGACTGAGACCCTAGTCAAGAAAACCATATTTCTTGAATATAGCGCAGGTGCTAAAAGTCCTTTGCATGTGAATAGAAAAATGGTGAAAGCTACACAAGCAAATGCAATTCTATTTTGATCTATTGAGTTCAGAAATTCTAGTTTCCTAAAACCTGGAATTTTCTTATTTGCGAGAATGTATGTTGTAAAGGAGAGAAAAATGACACCCACCAAATCTAAAAAATTTAGCAGGCTTTGAAAAAAAATTGCAACTACAAGTTTCTGCTTCTCTTTAAAGTCAAGAATTTGCCAAGATCTATTAATTGTCTTTTTCAATGACACTGGAAGAGACCTCAAATCTTAGGTTGCCTGACTCTAGGTTAGAATCTTATTGGAAATTTCAATTGGAATTGCTAAATTAGTCAGATAACAACGCATAATGGCTATATTAATGGAATATTCACGGAAAATTCTATTGACCTGGTCGCACAATGTAGACTGTTCAAAGAGTGGAGGGTAATGAAGATTTGCCTCATAGGACCTTGTTCACCGCTTGATATTGATAATGGGCAACTTGAATTTCAACCTGACAATTATGATTATTTAGATTTCTATCGTGGGATACCTGTTTCAACTTTAGCCAACGAATTATTGGCAGCGGGACATGAATTAGAGATAATTTCAACTGCATATAATCTCGTAGAAGAGCAAATAACTCTTAGTGGTCCAAGACTAAAATTCACAATCGTTAGAAGTACAAAAAACACTAAAGTTCGAGCACTAACCCTGTGGAAGAGTGATCGGAAATTGCTTGTCAGAGCAATCAAGAAATCGGATGCGGATATATTTCATGCTCACTGGACATATGAGTTCGCGATGGCAACTCTAACTTGCAAGAGAGATGCGCTTATATCTGCGCATGATGCTCCAATTAAAATACTTCAGCACTATCGAGATATTTACCGCTTCTTGCGCCTAGTAATGGCATTCTACGTTAGATTTCGCACTCGAAATTTGGCAGTAGTTAGCCCCTACTTAGCTGATTCTTGGCGAACAAAAATGCATTGGAAGAAAAATATATTTATTCTTCCAAACTTAATTCCTAAGGATATTGTTATTGGTAATCATAGGTACTCGCCTCATGGCAACAGAGTTCTATGCGTGTCCGACGCATCTGAACTCAAAAATGTTAAAACCCTGATTCGTTCATGGAATCAGATGTCGCACTTAGAAGGTAACCCTTTGCTTGTAATTGTCGGACATGGTTTAGGCCCTGGCGAAGAGATGTTCCAGTGGGCAGATTCGAGAGGGCTAAATAATCGAATCATGTGGAAAGGCTATTTGGAAAGAAAAGAGATTTCTGCTGAAATGAGTCGTGCAAATATTCTGTGTCATCCAAGTTTGGAAGAGTCGCACTCGCTAGCATTGCTGGAGGCTTTGAGAATGGGATTACCTATAATTGCCGGTAAAAATTCAGGCGCAGTACCTTGGGTAGTTGGCGATGCTGGTGTTCTTGTGGATGTGGCATCAGAATCAGATCTTTCCGAAGCAATAAGTAAATTATTGCAAAATCTAGAAGCAAGAGTGAGTCTTTCAAAAATGGCAGCCAAGAGATCGTTTGAAGTATTTGGAACACAAGTAATTTTGCCAAAATATTTGGATACTTATCGATTGCTCGTTGGGTGAGCGATTTCCTCCTATGAAGCAATTTCTTATCTTGATCTGTATGTTTCCCTTCGCGCTGATTCCGATTTTACTCTTATTGCAAATAAAATCAGAAATGAGAAACTACTACCTATTTGTTTCTATTTTTACCAACCAGTTATTTCTTGTTTTCATTTTCGGCGTTAATCTTCGAAGTATCTATGAAGGTGCTTCAATATTTGTAAACATTTCAATTCTGTATGTCTCCATTATTCCGCTTGCTGTGATTATCTTGAGCAGACATAAAGTCAAACTGTTGACGTTTAAACCTCGCCATACGTTGAATAATGAAATTCTTCGGTGGTCCTGGCTACTTGTCTTTTTGTTCGGCTCATATGCTGCCATAGTATCAAAAGCTAAACTCATGCCAATTGCAAGCACATTTATATTTGGAATTATTCTTTTTACAATTATTCAGCGGGATTACAATTTTGATCTTATGATTATCGCTGTTTATCGAATCTTTGGATTAATTTCTGGACTTCTAAATCTTTCTTTTATCTTTAAGTTTGATTGGACGAGATTCGTGGTCCAGACTGTCGACCCTTTGAATTTGAATTCGAGCGTTTACTTTTCGCCGCTAGGGAACTTACTTGGCTTGCCGCCGAGATTATCTGGTCTGCTTGCAGGAGGACAAACTTCTGCTGTTTTTAGTTTGGTTGGTATAGCTTGCTACCTTGCATCTAATTTCCCAAAAAAAAATCCTATCTGGCTTATCTCACTAATTGCATTAGGTAGTTTTAGTGGTAGTAGAACTTTCTATTTGACATTGATATGCCTTATGACTTTTCATATTGGCAAGAGAATACTTCCAAAGGAAAGCGTACAATATTGGCTGGTGCTAATTCTTGGCTTGGGAGTCATAGCTTCAGCTCTTATTTTGTTTCTCCTACCAGTCATCAGTCCAGATAATCAAACAACGACAAACTTTACCGGTAGATTAGCTTTGTGGACAATGATCCTGGAAGATTGGAACAACAATGGAATTTTGGGTCA
>Ga0214921_10009977_pt1 | contig 11851 bp, 12 predicted proteins | sample LL1505_MetaG_FD_177992 | JGI IMG/M metagenome (GOLD analysis project Ga0214921, IMG submission 177992) | Freshwater microbial communities from Lake Lanier, Atlanta, Georgia, United States - LL-1505 | ecosystem: Environmental > Aquatic > Freshwater > Lake | place: USA: Georgia | collected...
CGACGGCAAGAGAAGTGTTAAAATGGCAGAATGTCGCAGAGGTTCAATGGGTAGATATCGACGGAGATTTAGTCAATCTCTGTCGTCGGCATCTCGCCTGGGCGGGTGATAACGTCTATAACGATCCACGACTTCATTATTCCGCAATGGATATTCGTGAATTTCTTCGCAATGTAACGACCCAATTTGATGTGATTATTTTAGATTTACCGGATCCGGATGTAGATACTCTTCGTACTGTAAATGATACAGAGCACGAGTATTTGCTCTATGGAGAACGATTTTTTGAAGTTCTACGCGATCATCTGACATCTGCGGGAGCGATCGTTTCTCACGCGGGTCCGATTAGTCCAGGTGGCGATGAAATGAAACATCGCGCGGGTCTCGCCTGGTTACGCGATATTGGCGTGAAGACGAATATCGGCTCTGGATATGCGTACCACGTAGGTATTCCATCCTTTCAGGGAGAATGGGGATTTTGGATGTCGGTGCCAGCGATTGCGAATCCTACGTTGCCTCAGCAACTACGGGTGATGGATGACGAAACGATGCGTCTGGCCTTCACGTGGCCAGCCTACTGGACATCGCCGTGGTGTTAGAATTGGTCTAAACGGCCTATTCATTCATTGAAGTATATGACACTAATATCCATACCGGCTCCCGCCGATCCATCTCAGTTTCAGTCTCTCGGATTTCTGTATCTGAATCATCAAGTAGTTCATACATACTGGCGTCGAGTTGAACGTCAAGTCTTATTCAAGCGCGGCAATTTCTGGTTTCTCCAAGCAGATGGTAGTATTCGGAAATCGTTGTCACTTCTTATGGATTGTTTAGAACGGGACATCGTCACAGTCGCACTCTCTCTCTTTGAACGCGGTCAATTCGTTGAAGCGGATCCAGACATGAAGAATGGATTTCTCAATTGCGAGTGGTCTGATTTTGCGTCTGATTATATGATCATCAATGTATATATTCAACACCGAACGAATGCGCCACATCCTGAAACTATTGTTATTCGTACTCCTACAATCGATGATATTCTTATGACGCCGCCGCGCATTCGTCGGTTACCATTTTATTGATATTTTTCAAATATTTTTTTTAATATTTGAAAAAAATAGTTTTTCTGGATTTCCTACAATGTTTCTAATGATGCTTTTGCTTTTTATGCCGCGGTTTATGCGTAAGTACTGCTGGCTCTACGAGCGTGACAGGCTCTACGACCGCGGCAGTCTCTACGACAGGCTCTACGACCGCGACAGGCTCTACGACCGCGACAGGCTCTACAACAGTAACAGGTTCTGCGACCATAACAGGCTCTACGACCGCGACAGGTTCTACGACCGCGACAGGCTCTACGACCGCGACAGGCTCTACAACAGTAACAGGTTCTGCGACCATAACAGGCTCTACGACCGCGACAGGCTCTACGACCGCGACAGGCTCTGCTACAGGCTCTACTACAGGCTCTACTACAGGCTCTACTACAGGCTCTACGAGAGGCTCTACGATAGGCTCTGCGACATTAACAGGCTCTACAACAGCAACAGGTTCTGCGAGAGGCTCTGCGACAGATTCTACGACTGCGGTAGATTCTGGCATTTGTGCTTGAGTAGAATCCACAACCTTAGTAGTTTCATTCACAGAATCTTTACTATCGGCAGATTCTGTTACTTTTTTGTCTTTGGGTGCTGTAAGCCAATTGCCCATAGTATATAAATTTATCTTTCGTAATGTTTAGACCACGAGCCTTGGCTAACAAATCAGTTCTGCGTGTTTTATTGATTCGCATATTGATATGAAATTTAGGAATGCCTTAGTTTGTGTTGTTTATTTGCTTCTTTTGCTCACGAAAAAATACTCAATATTATATTGGTATAGATTTTAAAGATGTAATGTCTGTCCAAATACACGAAATAAGCGTAGCCTGTTCTTGAAGTTGTTCTAATGTAAAATCCTTTTTAACAACATTACAAGTATAACAACATGGCTTAACATTATCAAGCGTATATTCTCGTTTTGTACTATCAACCCTATCAATACCAATCCCTCGTTTGCTCTGAAATCCACAAAGATAACATGGTTCTTTTATAAGATCTTTCCATTCATCCTTTGTAATATGAAATGGTAAATTTCGTTCAACTTCTGCCTGTTTCTTATATTTTGAATAACATCTTGGTCTTGATATATAATATTGTTTCCATTTTTTGTAAAAGTCTAAAGATGGTGTTTCAAAACCGCTCAAAATTCTACATAATTCTATAAAGAATAGTGGGTGGAATGCCCATTTCATCATATTACACATTTCACAACATGGCACACAATTATCTTTTTCATATCCTATAGTATTGTTAAGTCTATCTATTCCATTGACTTCCTCTTCTTTACTATATTGACAGTAATAACACTCTGATAATACTATTGTTTTGAAATCATTGAACTCTAGACCAAATGTATAATTGCGATTTTTAGCACTTAGTATGTAATCTTTGTAATATATTTGTATATTTCTGAAATGTTCATTTTTATAATTACGGATCCTACCTATTCGTTTATTATCCTGTTTCAGATTAGTATTGTTACATCTTTTACATAATTTACTAGGTTTATGATGACGAGTTTGAAATTGTTCATAATCTTTGCCACATTTTACACATATTTGTATTGTTGAATTTGATATATGTTCTATTACATTATGTAATTCCTTACGGGTTTTACCTATTTCTTTTTCCCTTGTGTATGATTTCGTTCTACATAAATTACATGTCGTGTAACCGTCTTTACAAATCGTAAAGCATCCTCGATCTATATCGCAATACTTAATGTTCTTTTCTTTTTCTTCGTCTCTATATACATCTCTGCTATGTTTCTTACAGTATTTATCTCCTGTTGTTTTGAATTTACATTTATCGTGGCTACAATGAGTCTTCTTTTTGGATAATTTTGATTTACATCCTTCACACGCTCCTTGGGTTTCAACAATTGTGTTACAACCACGAAAGAAGAACCTACACGGTATCTTATTTTCCTTTATAAGTTGTGAATAAGTGTAATGGCGTTGATGTCTGTTACAAAAGCTATTCTCGGAGGGTGGAAATTGGCATTGTTGCCCTTTTCGTTTCCCTTCCAAAACTGTTGCTATGCATGTCTGCATTTTCTAAATGCTGACATTCATTAAATTTAATAGTTATCAATTTTTCACAGAACTTTTGCCTAATCTGTTTTCCAAAAAAACATAAAAATAAAATTTTGTACTGTAAATACAGTACGTTTAGTTGGAATAGGCCAACCCACCCATACCACTCATGATACGGAGCACGTTGTAGTTCACCGCATACACGCGTACCTGCGCAGACAGCGCCGCACCGACGGTGTTGTTGGACAGCGTGAGGATGAGCGTCGCATTGTCGATACGGGAGAAGTTGCACGTACCGCTGGGCTGGTGCTCCTCGGGCTTGAGCGCGAAGGAGTACACGTTGATACCCACGGCGGGGATGTTGGTGTGGTGCTGGTAAGGCTGCACCAAGTTGAAGTAGCGACCCTCGCGCTCATCGAACCGGTCGTGGCCGTTGAGCTGGATCTTGGCCGTCACGACAGGGTTGCTGCCGGCCATGCCCTCGACGCGGGTCACGGAGTAGCCAGACTCCAGGACAGAGCGGTCGAACCAGTCGGAGTAATTGAAGGGCTGGAGACCCTTGTAGGCGTTCATCGTGCCGTCGCAGGCCACGAAGCTGTCGCGCTGGACAACCCACACCAGCTCCTTCGTGGGGTGGTTGAAGTTCAGCTTGATCTTGTTGGCGGAGCTGGTCACGGACTCACCGCCCGTGAACTGCAGCTGCTCGATCAGGTACTCGTGAGAGACCTGGGCGAAGCGGCGGCGCTCATCCGTGTCGAGGTAGATGTAATCGACGTACAGAGACGCGCTGACCAGGCCGGCAGAGGCCACGCGGGAGATGACGGGGCCGTTGGTGCCCGCGCTGTCCCAGCAGAGGTTGGACAGCTGGTTGAACTCCAGCCAGACCTTGACCTCGTGGTACTGCAGCGCGATGAGCGGCAGGGCCAGGCCAGGGTTGCGGTTGAACCAGAACTGCAGAGGCACGTACAGCGTGTACTCAGGGGCGCAGTTGGCCGCGACCGCGGAGGTCAGGGGCTCCGTGTTGGCGGCGCAAGGGCTGTCGCAGCCCTCGCCACCCTGGACGAGCAGATTCACCAGCTGGGGTACGTTGCCAACCATGTCGGCGTAACCGGCCTGCTTGCCCGCCTCCTGGGACAGCTCATTCCAGATCTGGAGCCAGTCACCGTAGTGCTTGTCGATCTGCTGGCCACCGATCTCAATGTACACATTGTTGATCAGATTGTGGCCGACCCAGTTGAGCCAGCGGAACTGCGCGCCCGACGGGTCCGTGGAAGCGAGCTGGACCTGGGGCAGAGTGGCCTGCAGGTACACACGGTGGATCAGGTCGCCGTTGCGGCTGATCGTGCACTGGACCTTCTTGCCGAAGTTCGCCGAGCCGTTGAACGTCTGCTCAATGGCCTCCATGGCGAAGTTCGTGTGGCGACGGTAGACCACCTTGAAGAAAGTGATCTGAGGGTTACCCGTCAGGTAGATATCTTGCGCACCATAAGCGACGAGCTGCATAAGGCCACCGGATCCCATGTTTTATATCCAGCGCCGAGAAAAAAAATTTTGGCAACTCCGGGAACATTTTTCCCGCGCTAAAAACAACTTGACAAATTCAATATCTATTTCTACGCATTTTTACTAATGCCACACCGTTTTTCTATTTGTTTCATACTATATAACGAAAATTGGTTGGAAAAAGTGGGTAAAAAATTCGTTTGGTTAGTATGTGCCGGTCTAAACCGAATTTTGGGTTCATTAGTATCCGAACTCAAATGTCTGGTAATATTTTATCACTCAATGATTTATTAAAACCTCAACAAAACGAAATTCTTCCTTCCAAACCTTTAAAACAAGCCGATAACGCAAAAACATTAGATTCGTTTCACAATAATCATATTCATAAATTAAAGCAAGAAGGATCGACACTCCAAGAACTTAAAAATGATTTACAGCATCGTAAAGAACGTCTTGCGCTAATTGAAAAGGAATTTAATGGTCCAAGTATTATTCAAAACGCAAGTGATATTACGATTCTCACAAGTCGTCAAAAACTCGAAACGGAAATCAAAGAATTAGAAATAAAAATTGCGAAAATAGAATCTGGTGAAAATATTACTGATTATTATTTACGTGTAGGTGACGTATTATTTTCCTATTCCGATGCGCAAGAGCGTATCGCGACTGGAGAACGCGTCGCCGAAAATTCTGTTCTTAAAAAAGGTCGAATTCCTGCCAATAGTGTTTATTCTTACTTTACAAATGATACTGAAAGTGTAGTCGAAGAACGTAGTTCCAACGCCGTGAAAAAAGCCTCCAATATTTCCTACGATATTGGTTTTAAACGCGATAAAGCACTGGAAACGTATTTGAACGCCTTGAATCCGGATTCTTTACAACACGATAACGCGGTTGCTTCAAGTATTTCCGAAAATTACGGAAATTGTCCAGTGTGCGAACAAGAAATGTTATTTAATGAAACCTTTCTAGACTGTCCTGGATGCGGTTACCGCGATTTTATCTTAATTGACTCCGAAAAACCGTCCTATAAAGATCCGCCGCGTGAAATGTCGTATTACGCTTATAAGAAAATCAATCATTTGAATGAATGGTTGGCGCAATTCCAAGCGAAGGAGACTACTGAAATTTCGGTTGCCACGCTAGATTTAATCAAAGCAGAACTACGAAAAGAGCGGATTACAGATATGAGTAAAGTCAAGCCATCGAAATTAAAAGAAGTGATTAAAAAACTCAAATTAAATCGGTGCTATGATCACGTCGCCCACATTCTGAATCGTTTGAACGGTATTTCCGCACCTGTTTTATCGCGTGAAGTCGAAGAAAAACTTCGGTTTATGTTTAAGGAAATTCAATTTAGTTTTGTCAAGCATTGTCCTAAAAAACGTAGCAATTTTTTATCGTATTCTTATGTACTGTATAAGTTTTGCGAGTTGTTGGAATTGGATGATTATTTGCCGTGCTTTCCGTTGTTGAAAAGCCGCGAAAAACTCTATATGCAGGATAAAATATGGCAAAAGATTTGCGAAGATATGGGATGGGAATTTATACGAACGGTTTAGGTTTTAGTCTAAACTCTCTTTATTTCCAACAATTAGTTCCTATGACTTCGGTTCATTTAGGATTTGATATGGGTATTCGTAATCTGGCGTATTGTTTAATACGTCATATTACGACGGGGGAAGCCAAATCTTGGTCGATTGAAGCGTGGAATAATATTGATTTGTTGGAAGGTGGTGTATCGGCACAGGATGCGAAACGCTGTTGTGCTTGCTCCTCGCCTGCTGTGTGGATATTCTCTCCTGAAAATACAAAATGGTGTAAGGGATGCGCGACTGGCGTTCGGCGAAAACGGACGGCGACCAAGAGACCGAGTAACCCAGTACTACCGTGCGCGCTTACTGTTAAACCTATGAAAGCGCTTGCTATAGAAAAAGGTATGTCCGATGCTAAAAAGGCAAAAAAAGAGGCGCTGATCGCTTGGTGTATGGAGCGTTATTTAATTCCGTGGAAAGCCTCAAAAGCATCCGATAATTCCTTAGCGACGATTCTGCTGGCCATGGATAGCTGGTTAGATTCTGTACTCCCTACATTTGTATCGGCGACGCTTATTCGGCTCGAGAATCAGCCGGTCATGAAGGGTCCGACTATGAAATCGGTACAAATGATTTTATTTACTCTGCTGTCGCATCGCTTACGGCGCGAACATAATTGGACGGGACGTATTGAGTTTGTCCATGCGGGTACGAAATCAAAGCATGCCACTTCTGCCACTCCTATCGCAACCGCAGAAAGTACAAACGAAAGCGCGGCGTATCGTGAACGCAAAAAGACTGCGGAATCTGATGTAACAGACATACTTACGAAAGCAGGAATGACGTCGTGGCTTACTTTTTTTGAAGGTCGTAGCAAGAAGAGTGATTTAGCAGACGCAATGTTAATGGCTCTGCGGGATTAGACTTATTTTTTGTCTTTGGGAGCGACTCGCGGCTTTTCCATCACCGCCTCGTACGCACGTACATGGCGACTATTGGGCCGACCGGCCTTCTCCTTGGCCTTATCGGACTTCTTCTTGCGAGGCTGAAAGGAATCCATTTGTTGGAAAGAAAGGAAAGAAAGGAAAGAAAGGAAGGAAAGAAAGGAAGGAAAGGAAAGAAAAGAAAGGAACTCATCTTGAAGAAAGACCACAATTCGTTCTTCAATTTTTTTATCTATCCTGTACAAATGCCCAATAGGTGTCCAAAATGCGCGATACAGGGGTCAGGATATGTCAAACCTGAAACGAAAGATCCGAAACTAGACACCGACTTGAAGAAACTTCTCGATCAACGCGCACAACAAGATACAAAATATTTCCCTAAATAAGTTTTCTTGATTTTCTTTTTGTTTTTTTCTTATTTTTTTTTCGTGTTCTAGTTCCTCCCTCCCACGCAATGATCGGAACAAATTGCGAGCGTTCAGGTGTGAAAATATGTAAATAGCCGTATGCGCTTATATATTCTGATGGTTTTTTCGGATATATGAGTTCATAAACATAAGAATCGTCTTCCCACGGAGTTTTCAAGGAATAGGAATCGTGTTCCGCACCACCCGTACCAACTACGATTTCTACTACCGATTGGCCCGTTCGTTTCGATGTAATATTGACTTGTTGAAATAAATGTGTATCGGCACATAAAACGCGAATCGGTACGTATGTAAATAAACTATCTAGAATAGTTTTACGGTTTTCCAATATCTGATATTTATCGGAAAACACGCCTTTTTTCGTCTTTCCTTTGACAGAGAAGAACGGTTCGTGTTGTACAATATAATACTGAAGCGCATTCGTTCTCATATATTCAATCGCGGTATTGAACCACGCGCACATCGTTTCGTATTTGGTTTCAGTCAGATTTGTATCCAATACTACGATACAACACTTATCATCGTATTCAGAGATATAATACGAATTCGTTATATCGAATACTTTCATTTGTCGTTCCTTCATATCGACCTCACGCATCTCCTCATCGAGAGCGAACGCAATATTATGATTTCCTAAGGTTCCTACAATATCTTTGCCCTTATTCATATACAATTGGATACCATCATAAAATACTTGAGTGCTATGAATTTTCGTATCCGGTAGAGGATATACATTATCGCCTCCTAGAATGACGGTTTTCACCGAAGTTTTCATAATCGCTGCCGCAACCTCATCGCGATACCTTCCTGGACGGTTCCAGCATCCGACGAAAATGAATTCGTGAAGCGGAAAGGTTTTTCGAACGTAATGCTCTGGCGTCACAGTCGCCGCCATCTACTACAAGACGAATTTAAAGTTAGACCGCCGGTCATATCAAATCTCAGCACAATTTCCTTGTCTGCCACTCCGAAAGTGTCGGTTTGAAATTGGTCTAAGAGGATGCGTTACTGGTCCTAAAACGGACTGTTATTAAGTAAAAGATAGAGATGTCGGGTCCAACGATTCGTATTAGCGACGCTACCTCCTTTCCGGAGATAAGCGCAACCCAAGATATTGGTAATACATTTGAAATAAGTAATATCAATGACTTCGATCTGGGTATGCTCGGCAATCAGCGTAAAATGACGAGTCCTTCGGCCCGGACTGACGCGGTCGTGAGTGAAGTCACAGGTAACGATATTGAGTTTGTCAACCTAGATGATACAAATGTAACATTTGATGTCAAGCCGGCCGTGAATACGGGAGTGAATGATACAATCCGAATTCTTCGCGACGGAGCGATGCCGCCGGCGAAGCCTATTTCGGAACCGACTCTTACTCTCAATCCTCAAACCGCAACGGCAAATTTGTACAACTCGCCGTCCAATACGTTTTCGACCGCGCCTGCGCCTGCGCCTGCTCCTGTGCCTGCTTCTGCCCCTACCACGAATAGTGGGCCCGCGAAATCATGGTTCTCCAGTCTTACGGGAAATAATTCCACGAGTACAGGTGGTATCAGTTCATGGTTTGGTGGTTCGGGTGCTGCGCCTGCGCCCACTATTTCAGAAACACCCGCCTACCAATCTTACATGACTCCCGAACAGGAAGCCGTAAAAAAGACGGAAGGTTTGACTTTACTGGAACGTATGGATCGTAAGGGCGTCGGTGGTACGAAAATGACGACGGCGAACACTCTCGATGAAATCAACGCCGAGGTCGCAAAGCGTAAAGACTCGAAAGGCCTCGAAGCATCCATTCGTTTCCAACGGTCTATGCTTACGACGGTTACGAGCGGAATGGAATTTTTAAACAGTCGCTACGATCCTCTCGGTGTTGCGCTCGACGGATGGTCGGAGCAAGTCAATGAGAATATCGACGACTACGATGAGATTTTTGAGGAACTCTACGATAAGTACAAAGATAAGAGCAAGGTCGCTCCAGAGGTGCGTCTGATTATGTCGCTCGGATTGTCGGCCGCGATGTGCCACGTGACAAATACGATGTTCAAGTCGCGTATGCCTGGAATGGATGATATTCTTCGCAAAAATCCTGAACTCGCGAAGCAAATGGCGCGGGCCGCGGCGGAACAGGCCGTCGGTCCTGGCTTTGCGAACTTTGTATCGATGGGTATGTCAGGCGCTCCTCGCTCGCAGCAACCAATGCCGCAGATGCCACAGATGCCGCAAATGCCGCAGATGCCTCCGATGCCGCAAATGCGACCGGAACAGGAAGCGGAAGGTATGTTTATGCCGCCGATGGGATCCGGAATCGGCGCACCGATTCCCAATCAGGATCCCCGCGGGAATATCACGGCGCGACGGGAAATGCGCGGACCCACCGGAGTCGATGATATTCTCAATACTCTGAATGCGGCGGGAACTATGCCGCCGCGTGACCTTCCTACGATCGATGCCGATGAACTCGGCAGTGTAGGAAGCGGAATCACTACCGAGACTATGCGCCGCGCAGGACTCAATCGCAATCGTCGTAAGGCGACGACTACACAACCGACGGGTGCTACACTGACGTTGAATGTATAATCGTCGAATTATATTGTAATTTATGTGAATGTTATACAATCATATAAATATAATTGGCGAATGATTATGAAATGACCGGTGGTCTAAAATAATCGTTCGATATTTTTGAGATAGTTTGTTTTTTCATCCTGGTGATTTGTTCCGCACCAATCCGGAATCATACAGAACGGACTGTTTTCATTGGCGACAACCCAAATCACAAAGAATAATAATGCGGTGACCCAGAATGCGACTACAACATTACGTGTAGCCATAAATACAACCGTGAAGAAGATAAGCGGACGAATCCACGCAGCCTGTAAAAACGCTTCTTGCTTTTTCGTCAATTCGAGCGATAGAAACCGACCGCCTAAATTCAATAACAGCATAAATATTCCGATCAAATAAGGATTTGTATTCAATGTCATAATTGTTACACTCAGCGGATCCAGTCCTCCAGATTGCACATTAGGAAATTGGCTGGCCATATTTGGCATTGCTGGTGCTACCATTGGTGCTGTGACTGGTGTTGTTCCTGCCACTGGTGCTGCGACTGGTGCTGCCACGGGTGCTGCGACTGGTGCTGTGACAGGAGCCATAGAACTTACAGGCGTAAGCCATCCCGCTGACATTTTCCTGGTCTTCACCATTCCTTATTCTATTCGTATAAATTATCATACTGAAAAACTGGAGAGTAGATTCACATCGGCTATCCAAAAGAATACGGCGATTAGCGCGAGTACTGCGAGTCTGGGATTCTCGCTCGCTATAAACGTGACTGCAACACCAGCTAGAAACCGCGCAAACGGATGACGGGCCGCTTCGTGAAATCCGTTCGCATACGTTTTTTCAAAATCCAATGAAAAATATACAATCAATCCACACAATACAACTGTCAGAATTGTTTCGTATTCCATACCGGGAACTCCTTATTGTGTGCTAAGTATTTCCTGCGGAAGTGCCAGCTTGCGGACTGGCTCCCTGTATAGGATAGGTCGCAACATCCTTTTCTTGGATACCCATCGGTCGCTCGTGTAGAACCTTTTCTACAAACCATCGCTTCGAATTTGTGACCCAATCTACAGTATTCACACCCGATAAAAATCCTTCTGTCTGCGATTGCTCCGCCGACCACACCATCAATAGGAAAAATAGGATCGCGAACGCCATCGGCGGAAATCCAAACTGGTACATCACTAACGCCAACATCACGAATCCAAAGAAACTCAAAGGATTTGTAAAATACTTACGTATTTTTGTATGAAGACGATTGACTACGGCTCCCGCAAATACAATCAGCGTCGTAAGAATCCAATTCGTAGCAATCGGAGGATGCCATAACGGTGTAAGATTCATTGCTCCACCGGGAGGAGGGATGGCTGGATTCATATTCCTTGTAATGGATTGCTATAGTTTTCCATCAGCCGACGAACATCCAGATCCGGTCGTAATGTCATCTTATCTCCGAAAAATCGCTTACCTATATCCATTACAAATTTAATACCCTTTGAAAAATCGTTGCGTGCGTAGCGTAGCAGAGTCTGATGCGCTTTGACGGCGTCCATATCCGTAGGAACGGGTTCGTTCGCCTGCGTTAATTTCGCAATATCTGCTTCGTTGATTTGTACTGCAAACGCTTCATTGATAACCGGATTTGTACCTTTCAGACGATCCATCCATCCATAGACGGTCAAAACAACCGCCATCGTAAATAATCCTATCATAATTAATTTTCCAGGATTCATT
>Ga0214921_10009978_pt1 | contig 11851 bp, 7 predicted proteins | sample LL1505_MetaG_FD_177992 | JGI IMG/M metagenome (GOLD analysis project Ga0214921, IMG submission 177992) | Freshwater microbial communities from Lake Lanier, Atlanta, Georgia, United States - LL-1505 | ecosystem: Environmental > Aquatic > Freshwater > Lake | place: USA: Georgia | collected 2015-05-28
CGCAGATGACGATCAGCACCGGATAGAGGAGAGGGTGCGATTCATAGAGAGGACGGCGCTCTGAGGCGCTCTCTCCCCGTCCTTCGACGAGTGGCTCAACGATCAAGCACCACGCGATCGTAACAGCTAAGACGATGATACCTACGTCACTAATGAGCGAGGCTCGAGGAAGGGGGAAGGACTCCGCGCCTAACCCGATCATCCGCCCCCAACGAGCAATCGCTTCGGATAGGCTCTCTGATCGAAATAGTACCCACCCGAACATGATCGTTACGAAGGTCAGGGCTCGTCGTAGGAGCGGTGATATCGTGAGGTAAAGATGACCGAGGGAGGTCCTCTCAAGCGCGAGGAAAAATCCGTGAAAGATACCCCATGCGATAAAGGTCCACTCCGCACCGTGCCAGAATCCTGAGATCAGAAACACAACCCAGAGGTTAAGTTTTTGACGGTTCGGGGACACTCGATTGCCACCAAGTGGGATGTAGAGATAGTCACGCATCCAGCGCGAGAGGGACATGTGCCATCGACGCCAGAAGTCGGTGACGGATACCGCGAGGTAAGGGTGATTGAAATTTTCGGGAAAGCGGAACCCCACCATGAGCGCGAGGCCGATAGCCATACTCGAGTACCCTGCAAAGTCGAAGTAGATCTGCATGGTGTACGCGAGCGTTCCGAGCCAGGTGTAGCCGACCGAGATATCGTACGGTTTGTGAGAGAAGACGTGCGTTGCAACAGCCGCCATGGGATCTGCTAAGAGCACCTTAGAGCCAAGGCCGAGGATGAAACGCCAGCACCCCTCTACGAAACCGTCCCAGGTATGCTTGCGTCCTTGAATCTGGTCCTGAATTTCATGGTAGCGAACGATAGGGCCCGCGATCAGCTGCGGAAAGAAGGTGATGTAGAGAAAGTATTCCCCGAGACTTCGCACCGGAGGAGACGTACGGCGATAGATATCCACGATGTAGCTAATTTTGTGGAAGGTAAAGAATGAGATGCCGATCGGTAACGCTATCTTGTGCCACTTCCCGAATGAAAATCCGAGCTGATGCGTGAGAGCGGTGACCTGCTCAACGAAGAAGTTTGCGTATTTAAAGTAGAGCAGGAGCCCCACGTTGAGGAGCATCGAAACCCACAGAATCTGTTGTCGTCGAGTGGGTGCTTCCGTTTTGGAGAGCGTCTTTGCGAGAAGATAGTCGGTGACGCAGGAGGCGAGGAAGATGGGGAGGAACGTTGGAGCTCCCCAGGCATAGAATCCGAGACTCGCGCAGGTCGTATAGAGGTTTCTCAACCGTTTCGGCGCTACGAAGTAGCCGACGAGGAAGAGGGGGAGGAAGTAGAAAAGGAAGAGCGCGGAGCTAAAAACCATAGGCGGCCGAGGTCTGACTTGGGGGGATAGTACACGCCTCGGATGGCGAGCGATAGTGTCGATACCGGACAACCGTTGGAAGGTGTTCTCGGCGTTGACCGGTTTGTAAGTGGCTGAACAGTGGAGATGTGGGGCGGGTTTCCGTGAAGCAGCGGGCCATCGGTTGATCGGCAGACCCCGAAGGGGAACGGCGCCCGTACCGGGGCCAATACCAGCCGCGAACCCGCGGTGTTTGTGCCCGCAGATCCCACGAAATCTTTGCCCTTGCCCGCTGCGCGTGGTATCGCTTCGGTAGCTCTGTTGGGCCGCAACTGTCGTCTCAGAAGGCCGATACGTAAGGCGCGAAGGGGAAAACCCTCCTCAACAGATTTTTGAGCGAGATTCTCATGCTTACCGAGCTAACCATCAGCAATTTTGCCATCATCGAGCGTCAGTCTCTCTCGTTCCACGGGGGATTCAACGTCATCAGTGGGGAGACCGGGGCGGGTAAGTCAATCATTCTCAACGCCCTTGAATTCATTTTGGGTGGCAAGGGTTCTCCGACATTAATTCGGACGGGTGCGGAGAGTTTAGAGGTACAGGCTCTCTTTGACCTCACTGTTCTGCCGCCGGAGGTTCGCTCCGAGCTCCCAGAGATAGTGGGTGAGGGGGATGAATTGGTGGTGTCTCGTCTCTTGCCTCGTGAGGGTAGGGGAAAGGTGCTTATTAACGGCCGTCTCGGTACGGTCGCGCTCCTTGAAGAGATTGTCCGAAAGCTCGTTAACATCTGTAGTCAGCACCACCAAACGAAACTTCTTGACCCAAGGTATCACCTCGATCTCCTCGATGGTTTCTGTGATAAGCCCGAGCTTCTCGGCCGCATGAAGGACGCTCACCGCGCCTTGGCCGAAAAGCGTGCCGAGCTTAATCGCATCAAAGAGGCGTTCGAGCAGGGGGCCGCTCGACGGTCGGATCTTGAGCATACGAACGGTGAACTTGAGGCGCTTGCGAACTTACGGCCCGGACGGAGAAAGGAGCTTGAGGCTGAGATTAAGCGCATTGGAAACTTTGAGCGTCTCCTTGAGCTTGGTCAAAAACTCTCCGACCTCTTCTCCGGTGACGAGGGTGTGAGCCTTCGTCTTAAGGAGGTTTCGGCCACCATGACCGAGATGCACCGTCTCGACCCCTCAATTTCGAAGCTTCAAGGGGAGTTCGAGAGCGCTCGCCGCTCCCTCGGGGAGAGTGAGATCGCGGTCGGTCGGTATGTGGACTCCTTGGATGTGGATGCCTCGACCCTTGAGACCCTACGGGAGGAGCTCTCTGAGCTGGCCCGACTAGAGCGGAAGTACCGTCTCGATGACGCCGGCTTGTGCGACCTCAAGGCTCGGGTCGCTCGTGACCTTGACCAACTTTCAGGTGGTGAGGGGTACCGGGAGCTCGAAGGGGAGGTCGGGAAGCTCCTCAATGTCGCCCAGCAGGTTGGAAAGGAGCTGCGAAAGGTTCGTCAGAAGGGAGCCGAGGAGCTGTGCAAGGCTGTTACGGCAGACCTGAAGGAGCTCAACATGCGTGACGCCTCCCTCAAGGTGACCTTTAGCGACTGCGAGCCATCCCCCATCGGCATCGATAAACTGGAGTTCCTGATCTCAAGTAATAAGGGGGAGCCCCACGGTCCTCTCATCGATATCGCCTCGGGTGGTGAGCTCTCTCGTGTCATGCTGGTGCTGAAGAAGATCTTACGAGAGCGTTCCGGTGTGAATGTGCTGATATTTGATGAGGTTGATGCCGGTGTCTCGGGTGGGGTGGCTCGCTCAGTTGGTCGCATGCTCAAGGAGATATCTAAGTGTTCTCAGGTAGTTTGCATCACGCACCTCCCTCAAGTGGCATCACTTTCCGACCGCCATTTCCTGGTTAATAAAGAGGTGGGAGACCGTGCGGTTACCGTTGTAAAAGAGCTGACTGCAGAAGAGAAAATAGACGAAATTGCAAGAATGTTAGCGGGTTACAAGATAACTGAGGCATCTCGGGCGTCGGCTCTGGAGTTGATTACCAGCGCCTAAGGAGTACCATTCCCCTTGAGCTAAAATCCTGTTTTGGTCCAGTTTGACCCGTCGGACAGGATGGCGTAGCCTTTGATGTCCCAACCGGCCTGGTGCCTTCTGGGGACCTTGCACCTATCTCGAGGTGCTATGAGGGAGTTACAGAGTGACAGTATCGAACCAGAAAACAGAACTCGCACATCGAGTTGCCCGCCGACGCCGTCGACGGCCGCAACGCGTCCGCGCGCTGGTCTCCCTGGTCGGGGTACTGGCCGTCGGGTACTTCTCGTACGCCCCAGCTCACCATGCCCTCCAATCCCTCATCGGCGGAGCTGATCGATCCTTCGTGACCTACCGACTCCTGAGCGAGCGTGACGCATTGCTTGCGGCTAATCAGAGACTTCAGGATGAGCTGGATGGCCTCAAGGCGAAGGACATCCCGACCGGCAATACCTTTGAGGCCTCCGTCCGGGCCCAGATTGAGGAGCTGCAAGGTATCATCGCTGCCGCAACCGAACTTGACCTCGGGGAGGATGGCCCAACCATCGCTCGAAAGGGGAAAAAGGGTAAGAAGAGCGAAGAGCTCGCCTCAGCTCGTAAGGGTGCTCCCGGTCGGGCCTCGAAGCGCTCAACCGGCCCTGCGATGGGTGGTAAAGAGGTTGACTGCGCCGAGCATGATGGATGCTCAGGCGTAGTTGGCAAGCGTACTATCTCCCTTGAGATCGGGCCCTCCTTCTACGAATCGGAAGCGCCGGAGATTGAGAGCCCACACTCACCAACGGAGCGGGACCTCCTCAAGCGTCTCAATTCCCTCTCTCAGGGGCTTCGGGCTCTTCCGATCGGGTATCCAGCGGAGGGTGATGTCACCTCGCACTATGGCTATCGACTCTCCCCGTTCTCTCGGCGCGCCTCGTTCCATGAGGGTATGGATCTCTCCTTAGATAGCGGTGGAGATGTCGTTACGACAGGGGACGGAGTGGTCAGTGAGGTCCGATATGACCGTGCCTACGGCTGGCTCGTGGACGTAGACCACTCACCGGGTGTTGCAACTCGGTATGCGCATCTCTCCAAGACCTTGGTAAAGGTCGGTCAACGTGTGCGTCGTGGAGATCGGATTGCGTTCTCCGGTAACACGGGGCGCTCAACCGGTCCGCACCTCCACTACGAAGTTCGTATTAACGGACGAGCTCGAAATCCGAAGCAGTTCGCGCTCCTTCCTCAGCGCTTAGCGAGCGTGTTCTAACATAGCTGCATCAAAGCTAAATCGTTTGTCCGGTAGCAGGATTTACTCCTATACTTGGGGCATGAGCACCACACCTCCTTCGCCACGAAACGATACAAACTCATCCTACACCTGGGATCTTGCGTCGATCTTTCCCGATACCCACGCGTGGAACTCGGAGGCTCAGGCGGTTCTGCGTGAGGCCGAACGGGTCTCGACCGTGAAGGGAACCCTTGGGCGATCAGCGCGAGATCTCTCGAACGCCTTACGTTCTATCGACTCCCTTACAGAGCGCTTCGGAAAAATCCGAGTGTACGCCTCGCTTCTTTTCTCAGCGGATACTCGGGACAACGAGGCTACCAAGATGACCCAGTTCGTTGACGCGCTCTCGGCCACGGTTGGATCTCATCTGTCGTTCGTTGAGCCGGAGATCTTATCCCTCGGATGGTCAACTATTGAGAAGATGTGTGAGGAGTGCCCGGAATTACGGATATATCATCACTACCTCTCCGAACTCGAGCGTCGTCGTCGCCACACGCTCGCGCCAGAGCAGGAGGCGCTCTTAAGCGAACTCTCCGTTGTGACTCGCCTCCCTGAATCAATTCGAAATGCTGCTCATGATGGTGATATGCGGTTCGCTCCAATTACGGTCGGTGCTGAGATGCGAGAGCTGACCCATGGAACGATCGATGATGCCCTACAGAGCGTCGACCCCTCGGTGCGAGAAGCCGCTTACAAGAGCTACACCGATAGTTATATCGCGAGCGCACGAACATTAGCGGCAACGCTGACCTCGGAGGTTACCACCTCTCTCGTGTTCTCGAGAGCTCGCGGCTATTCATCTACCTTTGAGAGAGCGCTCTTCGTCGACGACCTCATCCCTGAGGTGTATCGGGCGGCGATGCAAAGTTGTCGTGAGCATCAACCCCTCTTCCGTAGGTACTTCAAAGCGAAAGCGAAGATACTCGGACTTGAGCGACTCGGAGAGCACGACATCTTCGCCAAGCTCTGCCCAACAGCTCCGGAGATCCCATATCAACAAGGGCTGGAGATGGTGCTTGAATCCTTGGCGCCGCTTGGTGATGAGTATGTTTCGATCGCTACCCGAGGATTGAAGAATGAACGATGGGTGGACGTGTTCCCCGCACCGGGGAAGTACAGTAATGCCTTCTCCTCCGGCTCCTATCTGACCCGTCCATTTTTTTTGTTGAATTATACGCCGACGATGCCGGAGGTCGGCACGTTGGCGCACGAGCTCGGGCACTCGATGCACTCCCTCCTTACCAATCGCGCCCAGCCGTCTCGGTATGCGGGATATGGCATGACGGTTGCGGAAACGGCGTCTAACCTTAATCAGGTGCTGCTACGGGCACATGTTCTCAAATCATCTGACCGAGAGATGTCGTTGGCGGTGCTTGATGAGGCCTTTTTCTACGCGCATCGCTACCTCTTCATGATGCCGGTCTTAAGCCGTATCGAGCATACGGTGCACTCGATCTACGCTCGGGGTGGATCGGTTGGTGTGGATGATATTCGGAAAGCGACGATCACCGCTTTTGAGAGAGCGTACGATGGGTCCGTGTCGTTTGATCCTGAACGGCTTAGTATGAAGTGGGGAGCGTTCTGCCACTTCTACGCGCCGTATTACTTCTTTCAGTATGCGATCGGGATCAGTGCCGCGATGTGTATCGGGCAGAGGATCTTGAATGGGGAGCCGGGCATCCGTGAAAAATACCTCTCCTTCTTGTCCGCTGGTGGCTCGAAATCTCCACGCGAACTGTTCAAGCTTGTGGATATCGATATTACGAGTCGCGATATGTACCAAACCTCTTTTGGTGTTGTTGAGGGGTACGTAAAGGACCTTGAGCGTCTCGGAGTGTGACGGACGCGATGGGGTGCCAGCTTTCTCTTCGGTCTTGAGCAGCAGTTGTTGGAACACGGAGTAGCAGACTCGACCCTTTTACTGTTCTGCTTCCGTTCCGCACGACGAGATGGAATGGGTGGTTTCCGGCACTTTGATCCACGTAAGCTCACCAAGGAGGCGTTGCTCTCATACGATGCGGTTATCGTTGATGCGAACGTGGCAATATCTGGTTATGGATTCGTAGGTCTTCGGTACATGACATGAAAGCGTCGCCAAAAACTCGAGAGCGTCAAACTCATGAGCCGCCCTGTCTTTGGTGGCATAAGTCACGATGTCATCTTGTATTGAGAGCTTCTCAAGGGAGAGGGGAGCGCGCTCGATATAGCGGGCGACGAACTGCTCACTTTCCTTGTCGTGGAAGGGGTCTCCGAGCCGTTCGGCTGAGCGTTCGACTGAGCGTTCGACTGAGCGTTCGACTGAGCTCACGCCGAAGGCTCACGCCGAAGGCTCACGCCGAAGGCTCACGGCCGAAGCCAGACGCCGAAACCGGTGTGATCCTGCGAGAGAATTTGTGCCACATCATCGTCAGCCAAAAGCTCGCTTGTGGAGCTGAGCGAGTACCCGTTCCGCGAAGGCTTCCTCAATCGCCTTGGGGGCTATCTCTGAGAACCTGGTGAATACGCCGTCTTTCCAGTATCCGTCAGCGAGAAGTCCGTGAAGGTGGGGATGATAGTTGAGTGCCTCGCCTGCTGTCTGTACGGTGAAGATAGCGGCGAGTTCACGCTCGTCAAAGCCGAGTGCCTGAGACAGTGCTCCCCCGGCAGCACGGAAGAGGATGGTGTTAAGCTTACGGTCGTACTTAAAGAAGACTCGCAAGCGTTTGGGGATGGTGAAGACGGTGTGCCGGACTTCGGCGAGCGTTCGACCGAGCTCACGCCGAGGACGTTCGACCGAGCTCACGCCGAGGACGTTCGACCGAGCTCACGCCGAGGCCTCAGTCGAGCCGTGAGGTACGTCCTCGATCACTTCGTTGTAGATATGCTCGGCGAACTTCACTGCCCGCTTAGCTCCGCAGGATGGGCACACCCCACGGCGTTTGCAGGAGAAGGCGATAAGGAGGGAGTGTTTTCATCCATCACAGTGTACTCTAGCAGCCCCGTGAGCGAGGATCCCGCAGCTGAGACCCCCGTGCTGGTCCAGGATGCGGACCACCGCCTGACATTCATCACCGCGGCTGTGGATGCGAAAGCTTGGTTTGATGGTCCGTAATAGGAGGGCTGCCTGCCTTGGAACAGGCTAACTCCCCAGTCACGAGCTTGCATGAGCGCCGAGCGGTAAAACCGCCTGAGATTTCAACCTATCGAATAGTTGCCCTGTACCAGTGCTGGTTGGCTCTGGCCAGGGTGGACCGGATAAGCATATTCATGAATCGCAGAGGGACAAACGGAAGCCCCTCCTCGGTTCGAAAGGTGATGAAGTGTATCTTTCCGGGAACGAGAAATCTTGGATTACGCATGCAGGTGTAATCGAGGAACGGGATAGAGAGTTGCTTGAAGAAAGGAGCCTGGCACCAGTGACGTGAGAATGAGATAGCCTTAACGTTACAGATCATGGCGAAAGCTGCTCCCCCTGGGCCGCCAAGGGAGTTGCCCTGTACCAGTGAGCTGGGACCAGTGAGCTGGGTGGCGTCCCGCTTTCGCCGGAGGATCCCTAATCGCGGCATGCTTGGCTGTAGGTAAACTTACTATAGGTAAACTTACCAGAGGCAGTGCCAACAACGACACGCAGTTTAACTGCGACACATCGCTCATTCCAGGGGCTCACCGCAAACGAGTCGCTCTGTCGTAATGAAATAGCATTCTGGGGAACGAAAACCTGTTCGACAGGCCACGGGGCAGTCTCCAGATTTTCTAATTTATGCGGGCCCTGGACTAGCGCATACCGAATTGAGGCATACGGCGGTCCTGGCTTTATGTCGTAGTTAATTTGCCCTGCCGTGCTGGATGTGTTGCTTATCCTCGCGTAGTTGACTACCGGCTCAATCGGAGCAGGCTCGGGCATCCTTGGGTCGCAGAATGTTTCGTATGTGTACTCAGAAGACTGGGAGCCCTGAATGGTACGGGCCCGGATCGCAATGCACTGGGCCTGAGGAAGGAGGGTTAAAGGAATGGAGCCTGTTGTAGGTAACGCGGACCGACTGTCAGGACCGCCGAGGCGAGAGTTACTCGGCCACGTAAGACGCGACAACATATCCGACGGTAATCGTGGCATTGCTTGAGATTCACCCTTGGGAGCATCCGACGGGGGTACCGGAGCTAGCACTGCGTACTCAATGTGAGATATCCCGTGCGGTATCTGGTATTGAACATCGAAAAGCCCGCTTTCATGTAATCGTAGCGTCGGAGAGGCGGGAGGGGGTGGGAGGGGCCCGCAAAGTGTTACGAAGGTGTAGTCAGAGAACCTCAATCCTTGAACGGCTCTTGCTCGGACCGCGATGCAGCGAGCTTGAGGTGTAGGCGCGATACCAAGAGGCCCTTGTCGAGCTAAAAAGGCGGGGCTACCAGTGCCAATGAAGCTAGTTTCAGCTGGCCAGTTGAGATTGGAAAGTGTCCATCTATTCCGGTTAAAATCATCGTCACCTTCGAGCACTGAATACTTAATCTCGTAGATCCCTGGCGCTACCGTGTACTGGACATTGAAGCTGATGGGCGACTCCGAACTTCTGGCTATCGAAAGCTCCGGGCTCGGCACGGGCGGAGGTGGCGGAGGTGGCGGAGGTGGCGGGGCTGCCGCCTCTGCGTAGAGATTGGCAATGGTATTGATATCTGTCTGCGAAAGGGCGGTAGCACTGGGAATGATTCCCAAGTTTTTGGTAACAAATACGGGAAGTCTATTTTTAGAGGCGGAGTACGACGAGTAGTGCATGATTGACGTGATGTCGTAAGGTGAGCCTGCTCTTGAGGAGCTGGGGAGCTTTACTATTGAATAGTCCGAAGAAGACCAGCTGTAATTTTGAAAATTAATTTTAATAAAGTTGTCCCGGTCAGGACGTTGATGTTCGTGGTCAAGCCCCAACGCATGCCCGATTTCATGAAGAAGGGTAGCCGGCAGATGGCTCGCGCAGACTGGAGCTTGGGAGTTGATTCTGAGTAGTTGCTTTTGGCCGTCGCTGGCCATCCCCAAATTGCTGTCCCCACAAACCATGCCCCCTAAAGGGACATAGACGAAGTCGATATAATTGCTCTGGCCCGTTCGTGGAATGAAACGTACGCGAGTGCGAGGAGTGAGGCTGTTGTAAGTAGCGATTGCTGTGGCAATCTTAGACTTGATGCCCGCCGGTATCGTGGGACCTATGGCATATGGTACAATCCCTTCGGGCCAGACTCTTGTTGTTTGCGCAACAAATCCTTTGGCGCGGACTGTCCCGGCAAGAGCCTCGCCAAACAATCCGGGCAATCGGACGTCACCACCAGCGATACCGTCCTCGCCGTGTTGCTGGACACAGACCTCCTGCTCCTTCTCTTGCGAGAAGTCGGCGAAGCATCGAAGAGGCGAAATATTCTGGGCAACCGCAGGTTTTTTTGTGGGAAATAGAGTACCGAGTCCGCGAGCGCGGGCGACAAGCTCCTCTAATGTAAGCTGCTGCGCCGCCAACATCTTGCCAAACTTTTTCTTTTCAGTTTGTCGTGCTGGTCTGCTTAGCTCATGCCGAAAGATAAACTGGAGAGCGTTCTGGATTGATGGCTCGTTTCCGTCCGGCTCCGGTAACTTTCGGCTACTAGTCTGCGTCATGGTGCATCGTGCTAGTTCCTCTGGCAGAATGGGAGTGAATGATGTCTCGGTTTCTTTTATGTGATGAGCTCGGAGCCGAGAGCCGCTGGTCACCACTTGAGCACCAGGCACTTTAGTAAAGCCAAAATACCTCGTACCCGCGCACTCTCGCTCCCCACCGACCGCAAAATTATCCACCAGGGTCACTGCCGCATCTCGGCCGAAGATAAAGCCGGTTTGTGGATTGAGGGAAACATTGCCAAAGAGCCTAATCTCTGAATCGGCTTTGCCGGTCTGATGTTTTAAACTTCCAACTATAAAGTCCGCCACACAGCCCGTTCCGCTACAGTCGGACAAATTTTCCGATATCAAAACATCCCCGCTCACAACACGAAACGCGCCGAAAGCGGGTTCGGAAGACTTCGCGGAATGCCATGCTACATTTTTACTTACCTCACAGTCTTGGCATGAAAGTACATGAACATCGAACTTTGAGTTATCGAAGAAAAAGTTATTCACAATATTCACTGCCTTGCTGCCGCTAACCCTAACACCGCTTGAGCGCCCTTGCCGCGAGCCGTTTTCAGTGAATGAAGAGTCTCGGATCGTAATTAGGTTGCTCTTGCGGACATCAAGGGCGTCACCGCAAGGATTGTTTTTAAGAACGACCTTGTTAATGACGCTTGAGGTCGAACCTCGAATCCGGATCAGGGCCCGCTGGTTGCATGAATTGCTGCCACCGGCAAAAAGGTTGCCCATCCCATCGATAACGAGATGGCGGATCGTGACCTGGTTACTGGAGACTTCAAAGACCGTCCCTGTCTCCTTTACACCCTCTTTGTGGGGCGTAAGAGGATCAAGAAAGAAACTCGTACATGCGGGCCCCCCCTCGCTATCACAGGCAGGACTGTTCTTTCCAACTCCAGCCGTTGCTAGCTCAAGAGGCTTGTGCACCTTTACTGGCTTACTGAGCGTGTAAACTACCCCTGCTGGAAACTGAAGCAGCGATCCTGGTTCTGTATCATCAATACACCGCTGTAGAACTTCGCTAACGTCTCTGCCGGAATTCTCGAATCCCAACAACCCGGGGCAGGAACCCAGGGACTTTGACAACTGTTGCGCCCATAAAGGTGTAATGAGTGGCACCAAAGTGCTCACGAACACTAACACCAGCCCCGAGGCGTAAATCCGTTTGGATTGTCGCTTCAGTAAACTAGCGGAGCGTTCTCTCTCTCCGGTATGCTCAGGCTTAGACATAATTTTGTTCCCAGCGGCGCGCCAAATCCCCAGGGAAGCGTCGACGTGAAAAGTTTGGAGCTTAAGAGTTGTGCGCTTTTCCCCCCAACAAGCACCAAAATGATGTAGAGATTCGTGTAACTAGTGGGTACGAAGGACGACCAGATGCCCCGAAGAGCGGATCCCCCTTCCCCTGGTCCAGGTGCAAAATCCGACGCCAACCGATCACTGATTCCGAAAGTGCCGATCAGGCATTCCGGAGCTGCCGATCGGCCCGGGGGATGGGGACCGAAGCGACTTTTAGGGGTAAACCAGCACGCATCGCAAAGGAGGCGAGCGTGTATGGGAAGGACCAGAAAGGAGTCCACCCCCCTGGT
>Ga0214921_10009979_pt1 | contig 11851 bp, 10 predicted proteins | sample LL1505_MetaG_FD_177992 | JGI IMG/M metagenome (GOLD analysis project Ga0214921, IMG submission 177992) | Freshwater microbial communities from Lake Lanier, Atlanta, Georgia, United States - LL-1505 | ecosystem: Environmental > Aquatic > Freshwater > Lake | place: USA: Georgia | collected...
TGCCTGTAAAGCACGCTTAATGTCATCTACCTTTGAAGGTTTAACGATCGCTGTAATGAGCTTCATAGCTATCTCTTTTCTCGTGCCTAGTACCGGTTTGAATTTCCAGTGATGTCATATGCAGACTCTGCATGGTAGGTCGTGTCTAGACCTGTGAGCTCTTCTTCGCGAGGAACTCTGAATCCGATGGTGCGCGTAATTACCGTTGCTACGAGCCATGTTGCACAGAATGAGAAAGCACCAACTGCGACAATCGCTATCAGTTGTTTGATCAATAGATCAGGGGAGCCATTGATAAATAAGCCTTCCTTGCCGGTTGCGTTTACGGTGGCGGTTGCAAACAAGCCAATACCTATCATGCCAACAATTCCGCTGACTCCGTGGACTCCGACAACATCGAGTGAATCGTCATACCCAAACTTGTATTTGCGAGAAACTGCGTATGAGGCAGCAACTCCGGCGATTAAACCAAGAATTAATGCACCAATTGGATTGACGTAACCACAAGCTGGAGTAATTACTACTGCTCCGGCAATAGCACCTGATGCAACTCCTAGCGTCGTTGCCTTGCCATCACGGAACTTTTCAAAGGTAATCCATGACATTGCAGCAGCAGCTGATGCGATTTGTGTGTTGATCATCGCGGTTGCTGCAAGTGAGCCTGCAGATAGGGCGCTTCCTGCGTTAAAGCCAAACCAACCAAACCAGAGCATTCCTGCGCCAAGCAGTACTAGCGGCATATTGTGTGGGCGCATTGGATCGCGTCTAAATCCATCACGCTTTCCTAAAACAATGGCAAGAGCAAGGGCTGCTGCACCAGAGTTAATTTCAACAACCGTTCCTCCTGCAAAATCTAGCGCTCCAAGTTTGTCGATGATCCAACCACCGCTGCCACTTTGGCTAGCAAAGGCCCAGTGTGCAACTGGGATGTAAACAAGAGTTACCCAGGCAGCAACAAATAACACCCAAGATCCGTACTTAGCGCGGTCAGCGATAGCACCTGACAAAAGAGCAACGGTGATAATTGCAAAGGTTAATTGGAACATGGCAAAGGCAAGGGTCGGAATTTGATGACCTTCAGCGCCAACCATTTGATCCAATGTTCCGGACAAGCCAACGTGCCCAAGATCTCCGATTAATCCACCTTGTGATGTTCCGAAGGTGAGCGAGTACCCATAAAGAACCCAAATAATTGTTGTGATTCCGATTGCGGCAAATGACATCATCATCATGTTGAGTGCACTCTTTGCACGCACCATTCCGCCATAAAAGATTGCCAAGCCGGGAGTCATAAATAAGACAAGTGCTGCACTTGCCAGCACCCAAGCTGTATCGCCGCTGTTAATCACATTCTCTCCTTAAGGAAGGTATGTAATGTTCCTAGAGAGAAAAAGTATCAGTGAGAGTCTTTGAAGCGGGCGTATGAAGCGTTGATTTCTTTCTCTGCTTCATCGTGGCCCACCCATTCGCCACCTTGAACCGACTTTCCAGGCTCAAGGGTCTTGTACACCTCAAAGAAATGCTTGATTTCAGATAATTCGTATGCAGGGACGTCCTTGAGGTCTTGAAGATATGACTTGCGAACATCTCCGGCTGCAACGCAGAGCAGCTTGTCATCTCCGCCAGCTTCATCGGTCATGTTGAGCATTCCAATTACACGGCATGAAACCACGCAACCGGGAAATGTTGGTTCATCCAACATCACTAAGGCATCAAGGGGATCGCCATCTTGTGACAAGGTATTTTTTACATACCCGTAGTCATACGGATAACGTGTTGATGTAAAGAGCATGCGATCGAGACGAATTTCTCCAGTCACATGATCGACTTCATACTTGTTACGAGATCCCGCAGGAATCTCGATGATCACATCAAAGATCATTTCGACTGCTCTCTTTTTACAATTATGTGGGGTGAGCGACGGGGCTCGAACCCGCGACATCTCGGACCACAACCGAGTGCTCTACCAGCTGAGCTACGCCCACCATGTGTTGCCAAGTCTACCTGTTGTTATGAGGTGATCGGTGCCTCGTTTTGTGCTGAGGTGAAGACAGTTTGGCGGTAATACGCCAGTTCAGCGATTGAGTCTTGAATATCGCCTAAGGCTCGGTGATTGCCGGTCTTGACCGGAGCAGCGAAGTACGCCTTAGGGAACCAACGTCGTGCTAACTCTTTAATGGATGAAACATCGATGGTTCGATAGTGCAGGTAATCATTGAGCAGTGGCATATCGCGTGCGATGAATGAACGATCAACGCTGACAGAGTTTCCAGCTAATGGCGATTTTCCTGGTTGTGTTGATGCACTTTCTAAATAGGCAATGACCCGGGCTTCGGCTTCTTGCACCGAAATGCCATTTGGAATTTCTGTTATCAAACCAGAAGTGGTGTGCATCTGTGTGACAAATTCATTCATACCAGCAAGCTGTTCAGGGGTTGCTTTGATGACAACATCAACTCCATCACCGATTACATTTAAATCAGAGTCGGTTACGAGGACGGCGATTTCGACAAGGACATCTTTCTCGAGAGAAAGCCCTGTCATTTCGCAGTCGATCCAGATTAGATTGGGTTGTTCATTGGTCATAGGGGCAACCCTAAGGGGAATGGGGTGATTTCACCTTTTGTTAACCTTTTAGACACCTAGGGTCTATGTAAAAAATCCCGAATATGTACAAGATTCACCGCATGACATTGCTTGAAAACAAGCCGGCAGAGATTCCTGCCCCACGCGAGATCACTACTAAGCCGAGAATTTCGGACAAGATATTCCGTGGCGTTGTAACTGCTGGTGGATTGTTTTCATTAGTAGTTCTTGGTTTGATCCTTATCTATCTCACCTACCAGGGCTATGACGTTTTGAAGTCACAAGGATTTAGTTTCATTACGGGTAGTGCTTGGAATGTTGTTGCAGATGATTCTGGCAATATTGACTACGCGGCAACTGATTTTGGTCTTGCAGCGATGCTTATCGGAACAATTCTCTGCGCAGTGATCGCTGTAGTTATTGCTGTTCCTATTTCGGTGCTAGGTGCGCTGTACTTAAGTTTTTACGCACCAACAGTTCTTCGCAAGATTATGGTTTCAATCATCGATCTAATGGCAGCTTTCCCATCAGTGCTCTTTGGTATTTGGGGCTTCTTTGTATTGATGCCAAGTGCCGAATATTGGGCCAAATTACTTAACAAGTACCTAGGCTTCATACCATTTTTTGATATGCAGGTTCCAGTATTCACCCGCTCGCCATTCGTAGCTGGTGTTGTACTTGCAATCATGATTATTCCAATCGTTACATCGATCTCACGTGAAATTTTTGGACAGACTCCGCTGGATCGAATTCAAGCTGCATATGCTCTTGGTGCAACGCGTTGGGCCATGATCAAGGCAGTTGTTATCCCTTACGGTCGAAGCGGTGTTGTTGGTGGAGCAATGCTTGGCCTTGGTCGCGCCATGGGTGAAACCGTTGCGGTGTACACAGTGCTAAATATTGTGTACCAGATCAACTGGCAAGTACTTCTAGGTGCGGGTGGAAACGTTGCATCAATGATCTTGCTTAAATTCGGTGAAGCCGGAGAAGGTGAAATCAAAGCACTGATGGCAGCGGGACTAGTTCTCTTCATTTTGACTTTAGTAGTTAACTCAATTGCAGATTTGATCGTAAAGAGCACTGGAGCAAAGGGCCGATGAGTACTGTTATTGCAACCCCTAAGCCAGGTAAGCCCTGGTCAGCAACTCCAAAGCAACGTGCAATTACTGCGGGCATTTATCTCGCAGCAGCATTGGTTTCCTTCATCGTTGTTGCAGTTACCCCAATGAAAGGCAAGTTGGCATATTTCTTCCTTTTCTTCTTTGCATCAATCATAATTGACTTCACTGCCAGCTTCGTTCAAAGAGGTGTAGCTAGCGCAAAAGATGCGATTGCGCGTGGATTTGTAACGGTAGGAATCACATTTGCAGTCCTTCCAATTTTTAGCATTTTGTTCGAAGTTGCAAAGCGTGGATATAAAGGTTTAGGTTTTGGTTTATTCACAAACGATATGAGTGCCAATAGTGTGAACGATCCACTTGGCAATGGAGGATTGCTTCACGCAATCATCGGAACAGTCATCATGGTTCTTATCGCTTTAATCGTAGCAATGCCAATTGGAATCTTGACCGCTATTTACTTAACAGAAATTCGCGGAAAATTTGCTGCACCAATCAAATTCTTAGTTCAAGCTATGTCTGGTGTTCCATCAATTGTTGCGGGTCTGTTTATTCTCTCTGCATATGTGTATCCGATCACCAGCACACTTTCAGGTTTTGCCGGTGCGCTTGCGCTCATGATTTTGATGATTCCAACGATTGCGCGTACATCGGAAGAAGTACTTCTACTTATCCCTAATGATTTGCGCGAAGCTGGTGTGGCCCTAGGTGGAACACAGTGGCGAACAGTTGCACTAGTTGTCGTTCCTGCAGCTAAGAGTGGATTGGTAACCGCGCTCATTCTTGGTATCGCCCGCGTTGCTGGCGAAACTGCTCCGCTGGTTTTGTTAACTGGTGGCGGAGAATCAGTGAATCTAAATCCATTTAGCGGTCCGATGGGTTCGCTACCAATTTATATCTGGAAGTGTTTCGGTCAAGGTACAGAAGAATCTATCGCCAGAGCATGGTCAGGAATCCTCGTGCTGCTTGTAATTGTTCTCGCACTATTTACTTTGGCACGCTTTTTGAGTGAGAGGAAAGATTCACGGTGACAACTAACGAAAACGAGGACAAGATGGACAAGACAACGACCAAGCCTTCTTCGCTAAGCGATGTTGCAGCGGCCAAGCAGAAGAAGGCCCCAGGAGGTGAATCACTTGGTGTTGGTCTTGAGGCACGTGGAGTTCACGCATGGTTTAGTGGTAAGCACGTTCTTGACAATATCTCTCTAGATTTCTGGTCGGGCACCGTTACTGCTCTCATTGGTCCATCGGGTTGCGGTAAGTCAACTTTTATTCGCACACTCAATCGTATGCACGAATTCATTCCTGGCGCTCAAATGGCCGGTGAAGTTCTTTTGGATGGAAAAGATATTTACGAATCAGGCACAGATGTTACAAAGATTCGTTTAAAGGTTGGAATGGTTTTCCAGAAGCCAAATCCATTCCCATCCATGACAATTGCGGAAAACGTTCTGTCGGGTCTAAAGCTTGCAGAATTGAAAACCTCTAACAAGGATGAGCTGTTAGAAGATTGTCTTGAGCGCGCAGGCTTATGGGCAGAAGTTAAGGATCGCCTTGATGCTCACGGTGGCTCACTTTCTGGTGGCCAGCAGCAGCGCCTGTGTATTGCTCGTTCTTTGGCGGTTAAGCCCCAGGTACTTCTCATGGATGAGCCATGTTCAGCACTCGACCCAGGTTCGACACTTCGAATCGAAGAGACAATCTCTCAACTGTCATCATCGATGACAATCATTATTGTGACTCACAATATGCAGCAGGCCGCTCGTGTATCTGATTACACAGCTTTCTTCTTGTCAGATGGCGGTCCTGGCTCAATGATCGAGGTGGGTCCAACTTCTGAGATTTTCTCTCGCCCTAGGGATACACGTACCGAGAACTATGTAACAGGGCGATTCGGGTAAATCTATTTACCATCTGTTCACCTACTTTTTGCCGCCTGTTATTTTGAATTAACCCCACAGTTAATGGCTGATACATAGATTGCCGCGGTATGCGTTCCACAACCAATCAAAAATAAGGGGAAATAATCAAATGAAGATCACAAAGTCTTTAAAGATTGCAGCGGCAGCACTTGCTCTGTCAATCTTTGCAGTTCAGCCAGCATTTGCTGTTGGACTAACCGGTGCAGGTGCAACATTTCCTGCTCCTTTGTTTGATAATTGCAAGGCAGGATTTGCAGCTGAAACTGGTCACACATTTACATATGGACTTGGTGGTTCCGGAACTGGTCGCGGTAACTCTGACAAGGGTGTTGGTGACATTAACTTTTCAGATACAGCTCACAAGGCCTCAACACGTCTTGCTACAGTAATTCACATCCCAGTGGTGGCAGCTCCTATTGCTGTTTTGTACAACCTTCCAAACAAGTCAAAGACACTTAACCTTTCCGCAAATACTCTTGCTGGAATCTTCGCTGGAACAATTACAAAGTGGAATGATCCTGCAATCGTTGCTGATAACAACCGTCAAATCAAGACAGTGATCTACCGTAAAAATGCTGATGGAACTGTAAAGCGGGATGCTAAGGGTGAACCGATTGTTCTTCGCACAGATGTCCGCACTGTTTACTACACACTTCCTAACCAAACAATCAAGGTTGTTTATCGCTCAGATGCCTCTGGTACACAAGGCAACTTCACTAATTTCTTGAATGGTGCTGCACCAACTATCTGGACTAAGGCTGGAAACAATGCATTCGCATCAACATTCCCTGGCAATCTAAATGCTCCAGAGAACCTTGGTCGCATTACTGGTGCATCAGGTTCATCAGGTGTCGCCGTTCAAGCAGGTAAGACCCCTTACTCAATTACCTTTGCAGAGGCAAGCTACGCAAAAGCGCAGCGTCTAGGTCTAGCAAATATCCAAAACGCAGCGGGCAATTTCCAGGCTCCAGATGCTGCAGGAACTTCTGCATTCCTAGCTGCAGGAAAGGTTGATGCAAATGGATACATCGACTTTGACTATAAGACAACTAACCCTGGTGCTTACCCACTCGGTATCGTTTCTTACGCACTAGTTGACACAAAGAATCCAAACGCTGCAGCTATCAAGCAGTTCTTGAACTACCTGTTAAGTGCAAAGTGCGTAAGCACAAGTCCGGACTTTGCTCTAATTGGTGGAGAATTGCTAGCGATTAACCAACGCCAGATCGCAAAGATCGGCGCATAAGCCTTAAAAGCTAATAAAGAACCCAGGGCAGCGAGGGTCGCCCTGGGTTCTTTTCTGCTTAAAAATTCTGATGTGTTTAACGTAAGGAAATCAAAAAACAGTCTGCGCGCCTGGCAGGAATCGAACCTGCGACAACCCGCTTAGAAGGCGGGTGCTCTATCCGACTGAGCTACAGGCGCCTGTAGGAGGGTCGTAATGCCAAGTCTACCGTTCACAACCACTAAGGTTTCATTCCATGGCTGAGTTCATTTATACAATGAAGAAGGCGCGTAAAGCGCATGGTGACAAGGTCATCCTCGATGACGTCACAATCATGTTTTATCCAGGTGCCAAGATCGGCGTGGTTGGTCCAAACGGTGCAGGTAAGTCCACCGTCCTGCAGATCATGGCTGGTTTACAGCAACCATCAAATGGTGAGGCGTATCTGACCCCCGGTTACACAGTCGGAATTTTGCTACAGGAACCACATCTTGATGAAACAAAAAATGTAATCGACAACGTTAAAGAAGGTGTTGCAGAAACCGTTGCGATGCTTGCGCGCTTTGATGAGATCAGCGCCGAGATGGCAAACCCTGATGCAGATTACGACAAGTTGTTAGCTGAAATGGGAGAGCTGCAAGAGCAGCTAGATCACCGCAATGCATGGGAGTTAGATTCACAGTTAGAACAGGCAATGGATGCACTTCGTTGTCCACCAGCTGATGCAGATGTTTCAGTGTTGTCAGGTGGAGAAAAACGTCGCGTTGCTTTGTGTAAGTTGCTATTGCAGGCACCTGATCTTTTGCTCCTTGATGAGCCTACAAACCACTTAGATGCAGAATCTGTTTTGTGGCTTGAGCAGCACCTCAATAAGTATGCCGGCGCAGTCGTTGCGATTACTCACGATAGATACTTCTTGGACAATGTTGCACAGTGGATCCTTGAACTCGACCGTGGTCGCGCATATCCATATGAAGGAAATTACTCGACCTATCTTGAAACAAAGGCAGCACGTTTGAAGGTTGAAGGTCAAAAGGATGCAAAGCGCGCAAAGCGTTTGGCAGAAGAGCTTGATTGGGTTCGCCAAAATGCAAAGGGTCGCCAAGCAAAATCAAAGGCTCGTCTTGCTCGTTATGAGGAAATGGCTGCAGAAGCGGACAAGATGCGTAAGTTGGACTTTGAAGAGATTCAAATTCCACCTGGCCCACGTCTTGGAAATGTTGTTATTGAAGTTAATAACTTAACTAAGGGCTTCGGGGATCGCGTTCTGATTGAGGATCTTTCATTCACTCTTCCACGCAATGGAATAGTTGGAATCATCGGTCCCAATGGTGCGGGTAAAACAACGCTATTCAAGACTCTCATGGGTATGGAGCAACCAGATTCTGGAACGGTAAAGATCGGCGAAACTGTAAAGATTTCATATGTCGATCAGAGCCGTGGCGGAATTGATCCTAAGAAATCATTATGGGAAGTCGTTTCAGATGGCAATGACTTTATTAAGGTCGGCCAAGTTGAAATGCCATCACGTGCCTATGTTTCATGTTTTGGTTTCAAGGGTCCAGATCAGCAGAAAGCAGCTGGAATCCTTTCAGGTGGAGAACGTAACCGTTTGAACTTGGCGTTAACGTTGAAGCAAGGTGGAAACCTTTTGCTTCTGGATGAGCCAACAAATGACCTTGATGTTGAAACCTTGGGTTCGCTAGAAAATGCCTTACTTGAATTTCCAGGATGCGCAGTTGTGATCTCTCACGATCGTTGGTTCCTTGACCGTGTAGCAACACACATCTTGGCTTACGAAGGTGACGCAAAGTGGTTCTGGTTTGAAGGAAACTTCGAGAGCTATGAAGCAAATAAAATTGAGCGTCTGGGCTCTGAAGCATCACGCCCTCACCGCATGACATACCGAAAGTTGACTCGCTAATGAGATTTCAGAATAAGCAGTATGTTCGTTGGGGAGATCTAGATGCATTTGGTCACGTTAATAACGCAACCTACTTAATTTATGCACAAGAAGCCAGATTTGCCTGGTCCAAGATGCTGGAAATGGTTGTGGCCCGCGCAGAAGTAGATTTCATTGCACCGATCTACACTGGTGATATTTATATCGATGTAGAAGTTTGGGTCAACAAGATTGGTAACTCATCTTTTGGCGTCACATACGAGATGAAGAATGGTGATGAAGTACTTGCTCGTGTAAAAACAGTGCAAGTAACAGTTTCAATGGATACAAAGAAATCCCGTCCCATCAATGACGCTGAACGTGATTTCCTCAACAAATACCTTGAAGAGGAGAAGTAACGATGGCACAGCTGGCATCGCGCGAAGAGCGTCCTTGGTGGAGAGATGCAGTTACCTATCAGATCTACCCACGCTCATTTGCTGATTCAAATGGCGATGGTATCGGCGATGTAGAAGGTATTCGTTCACGTCTTCCATACTTGAAATCACTTGGAGTGGATGCAATCTGGATTTCTCCTTGGTATCCATCACCACAGCATGATCATGGTTATGACGTATCCAATTACATGGACATTGAACCTGCTTATGGAACTTTGGCGCAGGCAGAACAATTAATTAAAGAAGCACACGACTTCGGAATTAAATTCATCGTTGACATCGTCCCTAACCACACATCAAGTGAACACAAGTGGTTTAAAGAAGCTTTGGCTGCAAAGCCTGGTTCAAAGGAACGTGATCGTTACATGTTCCGCGATGGCAAGGGCCCTAATGGAGAATTTCCACCTAACAACTGGGAAGCTGTATTTGGTGGCCCGGCTTGGGAACGTGTAATCGAAGCAGATGGAAAGCCAGGGCAGTGGTACCTGCACTTATTTGCAGTTGAACAACCAGATTTAAATTGGGAAAACAAAGATGTCAAAGATCATCTCGAAGATGTCTTGAGGTTTTGGCTAGATCGTGGTGTTGATGGATTCCGTATCGATGTTGCACACGGAATGATCAAGGAGGCGGGTTTGCCTGATATCAAGAAAGATCCTGCAGCCGAGATGTTGGGAACAGATCACAAACCATTCTGGGATCAAGAAGGTGTTCACGACATCTATCGTTCATGGCGCAAAATCTTTGATTCATATCCAGGAGATCGCATGGCGGTTGCAGAAGCTTGGGTAAGTCCCGCTTCTCGCATTGCACGTTATGTACGTGCAGATGAGCTTCAGAACTCATTTAATTTTGAAATGCTCACCACACTGTGGGATGCAGCAGAGATCAAGAAAAAGATTAATAACTCAATTGAAGCATTGGCCGCGGTTGGCGCACCTACTTCCTGGGTATTTAACAACCACGATGTTGTGCGCTCTGTAGATCGCCTTGATCTTGGACTTACAAATCATGGCGATACAACCCTTTCACGTCAGGGAGATCCCAAGAAACTTAATATTGCGCGTGGAACGTTGCGCGCACGCAGTGCAACCTTGATGACACTTGCTCTACCTGGAGGGACCTACCTGTACCAAGGTGAAGAGTTAGCCGTTCCTGAAGTTCGCGATATTCCTGAAGATCGCCTCACTGATCCTCGTTGGAAGATGAGTGGCTATCAAGATCGTGGTCGCGATGGTTGTCGTGTTCCAATTCCTTGGACATCAGATCCAAAGGGTGCATTTGGTTTTTCAACGAATGATTCTTTGAAGCCAGAAGAAGCGTGGTTGCCACAATCATCATGGTGGGGTAAGTATTCAGTTGATAGCCAAGATGGTGTTGAAGGTTCAACACTTTCTATGTATCGCCAAGCCTTAGCGCTACGAAAGCAAGAGCCAGGACTTGGTGATGGACCGATGGAATGGATTGAAGCGGGTAAAGATGTTGTTGCCTTTGAACGTCCAGGAGATTTTGCTTGTTACATCAACTTCGGTGCACCAATTCAATTACCAAGTAATAGTCAGATTTTGGTTGCAAGTGGTCCAGTAACAGGACTTACATTGCCAACCGATACAGCTGTTTGGGTGCGACTGGTTCGTTAATGAAACAGTCAAGTAGGATTCATCCAGCGTGGATCGCTGCGCTAGTCACCTTCTTTACCCTTGTAGCAACCGCAGGTTTTAGATCGGCGCCATCAGTGCTGATTGTTCCACTTGAAGAAGCCTTTGGTTGGGGTCGCGATCAGATCTCATTAGCAATCTCGGTCAATGTTCTTTTGTATGGATTAACAGCACCTTTTGCGGCAGCGCTGATGGAGCGATTTACGGTGCGTAAAGTTGTGATGGGTGCGCTAACAACGGTGAGTACAGGTGCATTTCTCACAACATTTGTGAACGCACCCTGGCAATTAGTTTTAACTTGGGGTGTAATCGTTGGCGTTGGTACCGGTTCCATGGCGTTGGTATTTGCTGCAACCGTTGCAAATCGCTGGTTTGTGAAGCGCCGCGGATTAGTTGTTGGCGGATTAACTGCGGCGGCTGCAACAGGGCAATTGGTCTTTTTGCCGGGCCTGACATCACTATCAGGTACTTTTGGATGGGAATCAATTGGTCTAACAATTGGTACCGCAGCTTTGCTGATGGTTCCCTTTATTTTTATCTTCCTTAAGGAAAAGCCAGCAGATCTTGGAATGCTTCCTTTCGGTGCACCAGCTGATTGGCAACCTCCAGTTAAATCAACAATTCCTGCTGCACAGCTTGCAATTATCACATTGAAAGAGGCGAGTTCGCATAAGGATTTCTGGTACCTAATTGGATCTTTTTTTGTTTGCGGACTTTCAACTAGCGGATTAATTGGGACCCACTTTATTCCCGCAGCTCATGACCATGGAATGATGCAAGTTACCGCTGCCAGTTTGCTCGCTTTAATCGGTGTCTTTGATGTTATTGGAACATTGTTTTCTGGATGGCTGACTGACAAATTTGATCCACGCAAGCTTTTGTTCTTCTACTATTCATTACGTGGGCTTTCATTATTTTTATTGCCTTCAATCCTCTTTGAAACTGTTCATCCATCAACCTTGGTATTTGTGATCTTCTATGGTTTAGATTGGGTAGCAAC
>Ga0214921_10009980_pt1 | contig 11850 bp, 9 predicted proteins | sample LL1505_MetaG_FD_177992 | JGI IMG/M metagenome (GOLD analysis project Ga0214921, IMG submission 177992) | Freshwater microbial communities from Lake Lanier, Atlanta, Georgia, United States - LL-1505 | ecosystem: Environmental > Aquatic > Freshwater > Lake | place: USA: Georgia | collected 2015-05-28
GTTTGATCTCTTCGCGGATGATGGTGACGGGGAAAGTGCGGTTCTCATCTTTGCGAAATATAGTCAGTACCACTTTGGTGGCCGGTTCGCCGCGCATACGCTTGACCGCTTCATTGAGGCTCAATCCCTTTACCGCGGTGTCGTCGACCTTGACGATCAAGTCGTTGGGCTTGAGGCCCGCACGGTCGGCCGGTGAGCCCTCTATGGGCGATACGACTTTGACCACACCCTCTTCTTGCGTTATCTCAATACCCACGCCGACAAATTTGCCCGTGGTGCCTTCACGAAATTCCTTGAAGGATTTTTTGTCGAAAAAAGTGGAATGGGGATCCAAGCTGGAAACCATGCCGGTAATTGCATCGGTGATCAGCTTTTTTTCGTCCACCGGTTCCACATAATCACTTTTGATCAGGCCAAATACGGTGGAAAGTTGCTGCAACTCTTCCAAAGGCATGGGCGCCAGGGTGTTGCGGGCCACGGTTTGTACCGAAACCGTCGTCAGCGAGCCGGCCAATGCACCCAGCATCACCCAACCTGCAATCTTTAATTTTTGACCCATAGTCGTTCCCGTTTCCTTGTATCCCTGTGTGCCCAGTGGTCAAAATGCCAGTGGCGACAGTCTATTGTGCCTTTGAAAGCAGCAGATGGCGGGCACGGGGGCATCCGCAGAGCCCAGCGCCGCCTTCAAGCGGTGTTGCCTTGTGCTGCTACCGTTTTCTCCGCTTGCGCGTCACCCAAATAGTAATGGCGAATCGGTTTCAGCTGTGCGTCCAATTCGTAAACCAACGGTATCCCATTAGGGATATTGACGCCCACGATGTCCTCGTCGCCAACCTGGTCCAGGTATTTCACCAGCGCGCGCAGAGAGTTACCATGCGCCGCGATGATGGGACGTTTGCCTGCACGCAAAGCTGGAGCGATGGACTCCTGCCAAAAGGGCATGACCCGCGCCACCGTGTCTTTCAGGCACTCGGTCAGGGGTACCTGCCCCGGCGCCAGCTTAGCGTAGCGCGGGTCGCCGCCCTCGCAGCGCGGGTCGCCAGGCTCTAGTGCCGGAGGCGGCACGTCAAAGCTGCGGCGCCACAGCAGAACCTGTTGCTCGCCGTACTGGTGCGCCATATCGGCTTTGTTGAGGCCCTGCAAAGCGCCGTAATGGCGCTCGTTGAGCCGCCAACTGTGCACCACCGGTAGCCAGGTGCAATCCATTTGGTCCAGGCAGTGCCATAAGGTGCGGGTGGCGCGCTTGAGCATACTGGTGTAAGCCAGGTCAAAGGTATAGCCTTGGGCTTTGAGCCAACGCCCTGCGTTTTGCGCCTGTTCGATGCCCGTGGGCGTGAGGTCTACGTCAGTCCAACCGGTAAATCGGTTTTCAAGATTCCAGGTAGATTCGCCGTGGCGTATCAATACAAGTCGGTGCATGGCAAAAATTAGGGGCGAATTGAAGGGGATTGCAAAGGCGCGCGCTGAGCGCAATCGATGGGCATTCTAAAATGCCCGATTGTTCTCACCCTAGCACCCCCAAGGAACCCTAGTGAAATTTATTCTCGACAACTGGATGTTGATCACCCTGGCGCTGATTTCGGGCGCTTTATTGCTGGCTCCGGTAATGCAAGACGCGGCCAGTGCAGGGCTTAGCGCCAACGATGCGGTTTTATTGATCAACCGGGAAAAGGCAGTGGTGATCGATGTGTGCGAGCCCACAGAATTCGCCTCCGGACACATCGTGGGTTCGAAAAATATTCCGCTGGCCGACTTGCCCGGCAAACTCGCTGCAGCGGTTAAAAACAAAGGCTTGCCTTTGATCCTGGTGTGCCAGTCAGGTGCGCGCTCGGGCCGCGCGGTGGCTGCGGCCAAAACCCTGGGCTATGAACAAGTCCATTCCCTTGGTGGTGGTCTGGCGGCTTGGAAAAGCGCGGGACTACCTCTGGAAAAAGTCTGAACCCTCTCCCTTAAACCTCATGTTGCCACTGAATCGATGATGCAAAACGTCAAGATGTACACCACCGCAGTTTGCCCTTATTGCGTGCAGGCCAAGCGTATTCTCAAGTCCAAAGGGGTGGAGTTGATCGAAGAGATCCGAATCGACACCAACCCGACCGAACGCAGTGCCATGATGGAGCGCACGGGGCGGCGCACCGTGCCGCAAATTTTTATCGGCGATACCCATGTGGGCGGCTGCGATGACCTGATGGACTTGGACAGCCGCGGCGGCCTCATGCCCTTGTTGCTCGGGTCCTGAGCGTGCGGACAGCCCGAGTGGCCCTGCTGCGATAATTCGGGGTGCCTCTGCCCTTTCGGGAACGAGTGCCCCATCCCGTAGCCCGCCTTTTTTACCCTTGGGCTTTGTTTTCATTTGAAAGATACACGCAATGTCAGAACAAGCACCGGTTTTCCAAATCCAACGCGTTTACCTCAAAGAGGCGTCGATGGAGCAGCCCAATTCACCGGCCATCTTGCTTGAGCAAGAGCAGCCTTCGGTGGATATCCAACTGGGCATTGAAGCCAACCCGGTGGCCGAAGGTGTGTTTGAGGTCAGTGTTACCGCGACCGTGCATACCAAAATCAAAGACAAAACCGTGTTCTTGGTGGAAGTCAAACAAGCGGGTATTTTTGAAGTGCGCAACCTCCCCGAAGAACAGATGGGTCCGATCATGGGAATTGCCTGCCCGCAAATCGTGTACCCCTATTTGCGCGGCAATGTCGCCGATCTGATTCAGCGCAGCGGCTTTCCGCCTGTGCATTTGTCGGAAATCAACTTCCAGGCGATGTACGAGCAACAGCAAAGTCAGGCGGTGCAAGGCAGCGCTGCTGGCACTTTGCCACAATAAAGCGCTAACTTCTGCCCGATCGCGAGCCGCTGCTAGCGCATGAAAATCAGCGTATTGGGTGCGGGTGCCTGGGGTACGGCCTTAGCCGTGGCTGCGGCACGTATGCCGCAGCATATCGTCACTTTGTGGGCGCGAGACGCACGTCAGCAGCGCGCTATGCAAGGCGAACGCAACAACCCGCGCTACCTCCCGGGTCTGGCATTTCCTGAAGGTTTGCGTGTTAGCCAACTCCAAGGCAACTACTTGCGCGCGCACCTGGCTAGTCAGGACTTGGTGGTGATTGCCACGCCGATGGCGGGCTTGCGCGATATGCTGTTGGTAGTGGCGGAGTTAGCGGTGCCCGTGGCCTGGTTGTGCAAAGGCTTTGAATCCAGCAGCCCCCAAGGAGTTCGAGGTTTGTTGGGTCATGAAATACAGGCCCAATGTGCGCCAGGTGTTTCGGCGGGCGTGCTTAGCGGCCCCAGTTTTGCTATGGAAGTGGCCTTGGGTCAACCCACCGCGCTGGTCGCTGCCAGCGCGCATGCCGGCGTGCGCGGCGCCTTGGTCGATGCCTTTCACAGTACGCATTTGCGGGTGTATGCCAGCGAGGATGTGGCGGGTGTGGAGGTTGGCGGCGCCGTCAAAAACGTTATGGCGATTGCTACTGGCTTGTGCGATGGCTTGCAACTGGGCCTCAATGCGCGCGCCGCTTTAATTACCCGGGGTTTGGCCGAAATGACCCGACTAGGGCTGGCGTTGGGTGCCAAAGCGGAAACCTTTATGGGGCTTAGCGGCTTGGGCGACTTGGTCTTGACGGCTACTGGTGATTTGTCGCGCAACCGGCATATTGGCTTGGCACTGGCGCAAGGCCAATCACTGGAGCAGGCGGTGCAATCATTGGGCCATGTGGCCGAGGGTGTGTACAGCGCCCGTACTGTCTTGCAGCGCGCCGATGCCTTGGGTGTTCAGATGCCGATCACGCGCTGTGTGGTGGCCTTGTTGGAAGGGCAATTGCAGGCTACTGAGGCGCTAGCGGTTTTGATGGGTCGCGACCCCGCCGCCGAAGTCTAAGCACGCAGCCTGGCCCGGCAATAGGCCACTTGTCCGATGGTCTGGCAGTGCGGCGCTTACAAAGCCTCAATCCGGGCGGCAATATGCGCCATGGCCTCGGGCACCTGGTCCACCAATACCAAACATAGCTCGCCCGGTTGCAAGTGCGCAAGGGCGGTGTCAATCGCTAAAAACTCACCATAAATTTCGCTGCGTTGCGTGGTCTTCTTTGCGCCGGCCAAGCCCTCGCGCAGCAAAGCCATCACCTCGCCGTCGGCGCGCCCGCGCTGGCACTGGTCTTCGTACATGACCACTTCGTCGAAAGCGTCGCCCAAGATCTGTGTGATTTGGCGGATATCTTCGTCGCGTCGGTCGCCTGGCCCGCTGATAACCACCGAACGCCGGCTCGCCGGCATCGCTTGCACCGCTTGCACCAGCGCCGCCATCGCATCGGAGTTGTGGCCGTAGTCGGCAATGACGGTGGCGCCCTTGTAGTCGAAGACATTAAAGCGCCCTTGCGCATTGTCGTTTTCACTGGAAAAACTAGCCAGGCCCGCGCGCGTCGTTTCCCAGTCCAGGCCCAAGGCCCAAACGGCTGCCACACTGGCCATCACGTTTTCTACTTGAAAGCCAATGGCGCCACCCAGCGTGATCGGGATTTCACGCAGGTTCAGGTAGTGTTTTTCTGCGCCTTTGGCGGCTACGATCTGGTCGTTTTCCACATAGACCACCGCATGGCCCTGCGCGCGATGTGTAGCCATCACCGGGTGGTATTGGTCGAGCGCAAAAAAGGTGACCGCGCCTTTGCTTTTGGCAGCCATGGCGGCCACGATGGGGTCCGCCGCGTTGAGCACCGCGGTGCCTTTTGGGGCCACGTTTTGCACGATGACGCGTTTGAGCACCGCCAGCTCATCGACGGTGGTGATGTAGTTCAGGCCCAGATGGTCGCCGCTGCCCACATTGGTGACCACCGCCACATCGCATTTGTCAAAGGCCAGGCCTTCGCGCAAGATGCCACCACGCGCGGTTTCTAGTACCGCAGCATCGACATCAGGATGGTGCAAGACGTTTTTGGCGCTCTTGGGCCCACTGCAGTCACCGGTATCAATGCAGTGGCCGTCCACATAGACGCCATCGGTATTGGTCATGCCGACACACCAGCCTTGTTGGGCCAGCAGGTGCGAAATCAGGCGCACTGTCGTGGTTTTGCCATTGGTGCCGGTGACAGCGACCACGGGTATGCGTCCGTCCTGCCCATTTTTGAAGAGGCTGGACATGATGGCTTCGCCCACAGGGCGGCCTTTACCAAAAGAGGGACTCAGGTGCATGCGCAAGCCCGGCGCGGCATTGACCTCTACCACGCCGCCACCTTGCTCCTCAATGGGCCGCAGAATGCTGTCGCACACCAGGTCTACGCCGCAAATATGTAGGCCCACCATTTGCGCCGCCGTCACCGCGCGTGCGGCCACGTCGGGATGCACGTCGTCAGTGACATCGGTCGCTGAGCCGCCGGTAGACAAATTCGCGTTATTGCGCAAGTTGACCCGTTGGCCTTTTTCCGGGATGGAATCGGCCTCAAAGCCTTGACCGCGCAAACAGCTGCGGGCAATATCGTCAAAACGGATTTTGGTCAGCGAGGTGGCGTGTCCGTCGCCCCGGCGCGGGTCGGCATTGACCAGGTCTACCAACTGCGCCACGGTATGCATTCCGTCACCCACGACCTTGGGCGGATCGCGCCGCGCGGCGGCCACTAGTTTGTCGCCTACCACCAGCAGGCGAAAATCGTTACCAGGCATGTAGCGCTCCACCAGTACGGTGTCGCGAAACGCGATGGCCACGGCATAAGCTGCGCGCAATTGGACCTCGTTCAGGATGTTGACCGTCACGCCCTTACCCTGGTTGCCGTCCAGTGGTTTGATGACTACGGGCAGCCCGATCTCTTGCGCAACTTTCCAGGCGTCGTCCGCATCGCGCACCGCGCGACCTCGCGGCACCGGCACGCCTGCGGCATGCAGCAACCGCTTGCTTAGTTCTTTGTCTTGAGCGATGGCTTCGGCGATGGCACTGGTGGCGTCAATTTCCGCCGCTTGGATACGCCTTTGTTTGCTGCCCCAGCCAAATCGCACCATGCTGCCATCGGTCATGCGGCTGTAGGGAATATTGCGCGCCAAGGCGGCGTTCACTACCGAGCCGGTGCTGGGGCCTAGGCGCACGTCCTCATCTAGTTCCTGCAGCTGGTGCAGTACAGCGGCTAAGTCAAAAGGTGTATCGTCTATGGCGGATTGACACAGGCTTTGTGCAAGTTCCAGCGCAAGGCGCCCGACGGCCTCTTCGCTGTACTCCACTACCACCTGGAACACACCGGGCTCCATGGTCGGCTTGGTGCAGCTGAAGGTGACGGGGCAACCGGCCTGTGCCTGCAAACCCAGTGTCGCTAGCTCAAGCACCCGGGCCAAAGGTACGGCATCTTCATGGCCTATGGGCTGGAATGGGCTGATTTCAGGAAAGCGCGCACGCAGCCGGGATTCAAAGCCCCGCAGGTCTGCAATCGCCCCTTCTTTGGGAGCGCAGTGGACCACCGCTTGGATGGCAGTGTGATGGCTCCAGAGATTAGGGCCGCGCAAGGCGCGAATTCGGGTGACTTCCATGGTGTGGTCCGGTAGGCAGATCAGCGTGTGCGTGTAACAGGGTAGGCTAGTAAGGCGTTTTTTGCGGATTGGACTCAAACGTGCGTAAACCTGCGGCGATCAGTTCTGGGGTAATGTTCAGGGCCCAGGCGGCGGCGACTGCCGCCATCACCATTTCGGGCTGCGCTGCCTTGGCAGGTTTTAAGCTATCGAGCCGCAGCAAGGGTCTTTCCTGGGCGCCATGGGCCAAGACGATATTGTTTTCGCGCAGGCAGACCACTTGATGGCCTTGCCCGCGGTGCGCCAACAGCGTCGGGTGATCGGGTGATAGGGCGTAAAAAATGACACGTCCGTCGCAGAGTTCGGCCAGCGCGAGCGCCTGCGCATCCATGGCGTTGATTACCGCAGTGCCGCTGGGCAGCACCACATCGACCTGGGTGCGCGCGACTTTGAAGTTCTGCTCGGCGTCTAGGATGTCAAATTCACGCAGGCCCTCGTGCCAGCTCACATCGGTGACCACGCCCACTTGGCATTTTTCGTAGGCCAGGCCTTGGCCCAAAATCGTGGCGCAGGGGTTTTCAAACACTGCGGCCTGTACCGAACGGTTCATCAAAATGCGCTGGCCCGCGTCCCAGGTGCTGCTATCGGCGGCGTCCACCTTACGGCTGTCCAGGTACAAACCTTCGCTGCAGGCCAGGCCTACATGTTTGCCGCTGATATGCACCAACCAGGCCACTAGGCGCGCCATGCGGCCGGTGTTGTGGGTTCCGGTGATGCCGACCACCGGTATGCGTCCATCTTGCTTGCTATCAAACAAGTGGCTGATGATGGCCTTACCGACCGGCTGGCCTGTGCCGTTGGCGGGTTTGATATGCGCTAGCAGGCCGGGGCTGGCGTTGACTTCGATGACGGCGCCGCGCTGCCCATGCAGCGGTAGGGCGCAGTTTTCCAGCACCATATCTACACCGGCAATATCCAAACCCACCACCCGTGCCGCCAGGGCCGCAGCGCGCGCCACACTGGGGTGTAATTCGCTGGTGACATCAAATGCCACGTTGCCATTGCGTTGAATCAGTACTTTTTGTCCAGCGGCGGGTACCGACTGTGGCGTCAAGCCAATGCGCTCGAGTTCGAGTAAGACTTCCGGGCTCTCATCCAAGTCCACCACGTTCAGTGGGAAGGACTCGGCGCGCCCACGGCGCGGGTCGCTATTGATTTGCTGATCTACCAGCTGGTTCATGGTGGAGACACCATCGCCTTGCACATAGAGCGTGGTGCCGCGCGCTGCGGCCACCACCTGGCGACCTACGACGAGCATGCGGTGTTCATTGCCGCGGATAAATTCCTCCACAATGACCTGACCGTCCCCTTCCTGGTGGGCCAGCGCAAAGGCCGCTTCAATGTCCGCTTGATGTTCCAGGTCTAGGGCCACGCCGCGCCCATGGTTGCCGTCGTAGGGTTTGATGGCCACCGGCAGTCCGATGGATTGCGCTGCTTGCCAAGCCTGAGCGGCTGTTTGCACTACCTCTCCATGCGGCACCGGCACGCCACAGGCTTGCAACAAGCGCTTGGTCATGTCTTTGTCGCTGGCAATCTCTTCGGCAATCGCACTGGTCTGGTCGGTCTCGGCCGTCCAGATACGCCGCTGGGCGATGCCGTAGCCCAGTTGCACCAAGTTGCCATCGGTGAGGCGCATATGCGGTATGCCGCGTGCCGTGGCGGCATCGACAATATGCGCGGTGCTGGGCCCCAGGCACAGCGAGTCCACCATGTCGTGCAGTTCCGCTACGGCTTTGGCCACGTCAAAAGGTGTGTGGTGGATAGCGGCCTCGACCAAATCGCGGCCTACATGCAGGGCGCGTCGGCCCACATCTTCCTGGCGGGTGCGAAACGCAATCTTGTACACACCGGTCTGGGAGGTTTGGCGCGCTTTACCAAAGCCAGTGCGCATGCCGGCCATGTTTTGCAGTTCTAGGCAGACATGTTCCAGAATATGCGCTGCCCAGGTGCCTTCTTGGAGGCGCTGCAAAAAGCCACCGCGCACGCCGGGGCTGCATTCATGCTCGATCAGGCCGGGCAAGTAGCCGGTAAGTCGCTCGTAAAAGCCGGGCAGGGTGTTGGACGGAGAATCTTCTAAGTCCCCGATGTCCACCCATGCCTCGATCACTGCCCGGTAGGTCCAAATATTGGGTCCGCGCAGGTGGTTCACCCGCAAAATATTGATTTTTTTCTGGCGCGTCATGCGTGGGGGCGGAAGTTCAAGTCCACCGGGCTGGTTCGTCGTGCGTTGTGTATTCTCGCCGAAAGCGCCGTGCTGCCTTGGGAGGCTTGCCCCGGCTCAGGCATAGTAGGGGGTTTGGACGCGTTGCGCACCCCACCTTGGCGCAGCGCAAATAGCAGTTTTTTACTTTTCAATTTGGCATTTCCATGAATCACAAGCAAGCGCCCGGCCCCTTGGGCGCAGTGGATATTCCCCCCGTCTGGCGCGATGCGCTCACGGCGCAACTCTCTAGTTCTGAAAACGTTAGTGCGCTGCTGGAGGTTGACTTGGACGCCCAAATGCGCTTTGTGCCCAGTTTGCTGGTGGCCACCGATAAGCGCTTGCTATGCCTGCAAAGTACAGGCGCGCAAAACTGGATTTACCAGGCCGGTTTGCGCCTGGAGCACCACGACCATGCCGGCGTGGGTCATTTGCAATTGCAGGACGAACAGGGACATCTGGCGCATTGGCGCTTCACTTTGGGCCACAACCTGAATGCTTTGCGCCTGGTCGATCAGTTCAACGCCCACCATAACAGCGCCTTGAGTGGTGTGCCCGTGCCGGTACCGGCAGTCGCCCTGTGCCCTAGCTGCAAAGCTCTGCTAGACCCTGAGGCCGAAGAGTGCCCCGTGTGTACCAAGGTGGTGCATACCCCGCCCTCGACGTGGACGCTGCTGCGCCTGTGGCGTTTTGCCCGGCCTTACCGCGGCCAATTGCTGTGGGGCTTTGTCCTGATGCTGCTGGGCACCGCCGCCAGCCAGGTGCCTCCCTACTTGACCATTCCCCTGGTCGATGAAGTACTTATTCCGCTGCAAAACGGGCAGCACATCGAGCGCTCCCAAATTGCCTGGTATCTGGGCGGCCTTTTGGCTTCGGGCTTGCTGGCCTGGGTGCTGAGTTGGGCCAAGACCTATATCCTGGCGCTGGCCTCTGAGCGTATCGCGGCGGATTTGCGCACCACGACTTACGACCACTTGCTGCAACTATCGCTGGAGTATTTCGGCGGCAAGCGCACCGGCGATTTGCTCTCTCGCGTAGGCACCGAGAGTGACCGGATTGCGGTGTATTTATCGCTGCACCTCACCGACTTTGCCAGCGATGTGGTCATGATCACCATGACGGCGGTGATCTTGTTTTCTATGAACCCTTGGCTGGCGCTCATTACCCTGGTGCCGCTGCCGTTTATCGGCTGGATGATTCACTATGTGCGCTATCGCCTGCGCACCGGCTTTGAAAAAATTGACCGCGTATGGGGCGAGGTCACCAATATTTTGGCCGACACCATTCCGGGAATCCGGGTGGTCAAAGCCTTTGCCCAAGAGCAGCGCGAGGCCGCACGTTTTCGGGATGCCAACCGCTACAACCTGGTGGTCAATGACCGCATCAACAAAATTTGGTCCTTGTTTTCGCCCTCGGTGTCTTTGCTGACCGAGCTGGGCTTGCTGGTGGTCTGGGGCTTTGGCATTTACCAAGTGGCGCACGGACAAATCACCGTGGGTATGTTGCTGGCCGCCATTGCGTACATCGGGCGGTTTTACGGGCGTCTGGACTCGATGAGCCGCATTGTGTCGGTGACCCAAAAATCGGCCTCAGCGGCCAAGCGTATTTTTGATATTTTGGACCATGTCTCCAGCGTGCCCGAGCCGCAAAACCCAGTGCATGTGGACCGGGTGCAGGGGCGCATTGAACTGCGTGAAGTCGGATTTCGCTACGGTAACCGTGCCGTCAACCGTGGCATAAACCTGTCCATCGCACCTGGGGAAATGATTGGCCTGGTGGGGCACAGCGGCTCAGGCAAAAGCACTTTGGTCAATTTGATTTGCCGTTTTTATGATGTGTCCGAGGGCGCGATTTTGGTCGATGGTGTGGATATACGCTCCTACGCGATCAGCGATTTCCGCCGCAACATCGGCTTGGTCTTGCAAGAGCCATTTTTGTTCTTCGGCACGATTGCTGACAACATCGCCTATGGCAAACCCGAGGCCAGCCGCGCCGACATCATGGCCGCTGCGCGCGCCGCGCATGCGCATGAATTTATTTTGCGCTTGCCCCATGGCTACGACTCTATGGTTGGCGAGCGCGGCCAGGGTCTTTCTGGGGGCGAGCGTCAGCGTATTTCGATCGCGCGGGCGCTGCTCATTGACCCACGTATTTTGATACTCGATGAGGCTACTTCCTCGGTCGATTCTGAAACCGAAAAGGAAATTCAAAAAGCGCTTGAAAATTTGGTGCAAGGCCGTACCACGATTGCCATTGCACACCGCCTATCCACCCTGCACCGTGCCGATCGCCTGGTGGTGCTGGACCGGGGCCAGGTGGTGGAGGAGGGAACGCATGATGCGCTGATGCAGCAAGAGGGTGCTTACTTCAATTTGTACCAGGCCCAGGCGCGTAACGCGGATACGCAATTGGCCGTGAGCGGGGGTGCTGTATGAGCCAAGAACCACCCAAGTCTGCTTTTTTGCTGGAGCGCACCAGCTTTGGAAAATTAATTCTGACCAATGCGCTGGGTGAGCGATTTGCCGGGGTATTGCCGGTACGTGCCTTTCCCATACGGGCGCCGGATGAGGGTATTTCTTTACTTAGCACCGATGGCCACGAAGTGGCCTGGGTGGACCGCTTGAGCGATTTGCCTGCCGCCTACCAAGGCCTGATCGAAGACGAATTGGCGCACCGCGAATTCATGCCGGTTTTGCACCGTATCCTGGAAGTTAGTAGTTTTTCCACGCCTTGCACCTGGATGGTGGAAACAGATCGTGGACGCACCGAGTTTGTGTTGCGCGGCGACGAGGACATACGCCGTATCGGCACAGGCCGCAGCCTTTTGGTAGCTGACGCACACGGCATCCATTACCTCGTGCCCGACCAAAAGGCGCTTGATGCACACAGCAAGCGTATATTGGATCGCTTCTTGTAAGGCTTTGGCTGAGCGCTGCGCTCTATCTGAATTCAGAGTTTGCGCCCTCATTTTCGGTAATGGACGAGTGTGACTATCCGGCTTTGAAAGCACATCGCAATGTGTTCAGCCCAATGCAGGGCAATCTCTGCTAACCTTATCTGTTCCATAACCTTTGTTACCCGATAGCGCGCATAGCGTGCCAGCCCA
>Ga0214921_10009982_pt1 | contig 11849 bp, 10 predicted proteins | sample LL1505_MetaG_FD_177992 | JGI IMG/M metagenome (GOLD analysis project Ga0214921, IMG submission 177992) | Freshwater microbial communities from Lake Lanier, Atlanta, Georgia, United States - LL-1505 | ecosystem: Environmental > Aquatic > Freshwater > Lake | place: USA: Georgia | collected...
TTTAATTGATATAAATAAAAAGTCCACACATTTAACACTCTCTCCCTTGGAAGGGGTGGATTTTTTTGCGATAGCAAAAAAAGACCAAGGTAGTGTCGGCAAGCCACGGTAGGATCTCTTCGAAAAAACATCTGCGATCGGCTCCCAACACTACCTTAGTCTTTTTCCATAAGCTGTCGCTTATGGAAAAATTCACCCCGCACCAAAAAAAGGGGAATTTTGCACCACATTCGATCTGAATTACCTGCATCAAAAGAAATGGCATTAGATTGATAAATACCTAGCATTGTTTACGGTTTTTGCAATAGTGGCAATAAAAACCTCTTCTGCCCCATTTTTTTTGAGCACCAAAGCACAATTATTGATGGTTGCTCCTGTGGTAAAAACATCATCGATAATTAATATTTTTTTATTTTTCACTAAGTTTTGTTTTTTTGGATGTATAGTAAAAGCTTTTTTTAAATTTTGTTGCCTTTGCTTTTTATTAAGAGAAATTTGTGATTTGGTATGATGATTTCTAATCAATAAATCGGGAATAAATTTTGCAAATTGTTGCTTGTCAAGTAGGTATTTTGCTAATAAAATGCTCTGATTAAATTTTCTTAAACATAATTTTTTATGATGCAACGGAACCACGGTAATTAAATGGCAACTATTTGCAACATAGGCTAGGTGAGGTTTTAGTAGTAGGGCTAATTTTTTTGCTAAAAATAATTGATCTTGATATTTAAAGGCAGAAATTATTTTGGCAATGATGTCGTTGTAGCAAAATAAAGTGATGAGTTGCTTGAAATGATAGGGCTTGGTAAGACATTTTCCACAAATTAAATGATCGTCGGCATTGCCAAATTCGAAAGGATGGCAACAAATCGAGCAGCAAGGCTTGCTGATAAATTGTAATTTTTGCCAACATTCTTGACAAAAAACACCGTCAATATTTTTAGAACAATGAAGACATTGATTAGGAAATAGTATTTTTTGCAATACTAAGAAAATTTTTTTTAACATATTTGTGGTTTTTTTTGTGGATTTTTTTAAATTTAGAATGCAATAGTAAAGCTACTTTTGCAATACTAAATTATCGATATGTATTAGTTCGGTTTTGCAATTATCGCCAAGTATTTCTTTTATTTGTTGAGAAGTTTTTTGTAAAATTTTCGCCACATCAGCACTGCTGTGGTTAACAATGCCACTTGCAATGATTTGTTTGTTGCTATCTTTAATCAAAACAGGATCTTGGGCAAAAAAATTGCCATTTACCGCAATAGCTCCAATAGCAAGTAGGCTTGCCCCACCTTTTTTGAGGGCAGTAACTGCACAGTCATTGATAATTATTTCTCCCTTGGGGTTAACAATGCCAGTAAGCCAATTGGTTTTTGATTTTGATTTTTTATGATCTTTTTTGAGTTTTTCATTAGCAACAAAATGAGTAAATGGTTGTTGTTGTTGCCATAATTTTTGTAGACAACCCGCACTTTCGCCGTTGGTGATGATGGTTGAGCATTGCGATTGCATTGCCATTTTGGCAGCCATAATTTTGGTAATCATACCTCCCGTTCCAACTTGAGAAGAGGTGCCGGTTGCCATAGCTTCAATTTCGCTGGTTATTTGGGTTACTTTTTTAATTAAAGTTGCATCGGCATTAATTTTGGGGTTTTTGTTGTATAAACCGTCGATATCTGAAAATAAAATCAACAAATCGGCATTAATCATTTGGGCGATTCTGGCTGCCAATCGGTCATTGTCGCCAAATTTAATTTCTTGAGTAGCGATAGAATCGTTTTCGTTGATGATGGGAATGATGTTGTTTTCTAATAAAGTAGCAATGGTGTTGGAGCAATTTAAATAGCTATTTCTGGTGTTGCAGTCGTTGGCGGTGACTAAAATTTGAGCTACTTGCTGTTGATGTTTGGTAAAAACTTGTTGATAATGGCTCATTAGTTTGATTTGCCCCACAGAAGCAAGGGCTTGTTTTTGTGATATAGAAATTTCGGGCTGAATAATTTTTAACAACGATTTACCCAAAGCAACCGCCCCAGAAGTTACGATAACAATTTGTTTGTGTTGTTTTTTTAAATCAATGATATTGTCGGCTAAACATTGCAACCATTTGAGAGAAATTTCTTGATTTTTTACCAACAAAGCAGAGCCTATTTTAATGACTATTCTTTGATAAACATTAAAATCAATCATAATGCAGTTCATTTTTAACTTGAGCTTGCACTATTTTGTTGCGGTAAGCTAAATTTTGTAATAAAGGCAAAGGATAGAGTTTTAGATCTAGGTTGCCCTTTAAAACATAAATTGCCACACTACGATTTTGCTTTATCGCCTCTTCTTGATTGGTTGAAAGCAAATCTGGAAAATTTTCTCCTTCGCTACTTTCGATAATTAAATTTTCGCTCACCCCATTTTTAACCAGATAGTTTTTGATTGTGCCAACTCTTGCCAACAATAAATTTTGATTGTTAATTGTAATGGCAGAATTGTCGGCATTGCCAACCAGCATTATTTTATAGCCAGAAGATTGCAATAGATGATCGATAACTGCTAACATAATTTTGTTGCCCTGTTCATTTAAAACAAAACTTTCTTTATCAAATTGCACACTAAATCGGGCGAATTCGGGCATTAGAAAATTGATGTTAGAAGCTTTTTCTTTTTTGCTGTCGTTAAAATAAATTTCTAGTTCGTTTAACATTTTGGCAAAGTTTTCGCGACAATAAGAGAGGCCGATGCCACGAAAAGCTGGCTGAGACTCTTTGGCAACCCAGCAATCATAAAGATAAAAGGTGTGTGCTAATTGAATTGGTAGATTAAATTTTAAATAAGGAGTTGAGGTGATGTTTTCGAGCCTTTTTTGCATAAAAATTAACTCTTCTAGCTGTTGTTTGTCAGATTTCCAGTGTAGGGGGTTTTCAGGAAAAAATCGCTCTCCTTTGGCAATGTAAAGGCCTTTTTTTGCAAAATAATTTGCTTCAGAACGATTTTTTAAAACAATTAACTTGTTGGCAAAAGAAAGATATTCTAAAGCTAAAAAAGATTCGAAATCTTTTTTAATTTTTAAAGTTGGCTCAATATCAGAAAGTTGCTGATAATAACTTTTTCTAACCGAAAAACAAGAGGCCAAAGAGCAAAGAACAATAACAATGCATAATATTTTTTGATTAAATATCATTTTATTCTATAGAATTTTGAGTGATGATGTTGGCATATTTTTTATCCAATTCTTTTTTGGCAACAATATAAGATTTGCCGTCGTCATTCATTTCTAGCAACAGATTATCTAATTTTTTTTCTTCTGCAACATAACTTTCGTTAACAAATTGCAAAGTGGCAAAATAGTTAACTTTTAAACTACCGAAATAGCCAATAATAATTTCCCAAATAATAGATAACGGATAGCTAAGAATGCTAACGATGCCAAAAATAAAATGCTTTAGATAAAGACAGCCACCAGCAGGAAATAAGCCAACAAATAAGCCAAGGAGCGGGTTTTTTTTGTTAATATAAAAACCTTTATCTTGATAAATTTTTAATTTAGCTAATTGTTGATTATTAATGCTGAAAGATTTGGCTTTTTTGATTATCAATAAAAGCAATAAAAATACAATGAAGAAAATTATAAAAACAGCATTGATAAAAAAAACCAATTTCAATGAATCGTTAGAACTTTCTTTGATTATTGCTTTTATTGAAGATAAAAAAACATTAAAAGAGGTAAGTTCGGCAGAAGATGCTATGGCTTTTACTATAAAAACATAGTTGATAAAAGCCAATAAATATGCCAAAAATATGAGAAAATATTTTAACTTACCTTCTTTTAAAATTTGCATTTTTTTATTTAATTAGTTTTTCTTCTTTAAAATAACGAAGAGCCCCAATATGCATTGGTGCAGAGTTGCCATCGTAGATCATTTCTTGTTTTTTAAGAGATGATAAAACTGGATGTAAAGTTTTGAAATTATCAAAATTTTTGAAAACCGCTTTAGTTAATTGATAAACAATTTCTGGATCTGTTTTTTCAGAAGTAACTAATGTTGCTTTAACCCCAAAAGTTTCAACAGGATCTTGATTGTTGGCATAGGTGCCACCCGGAATGCTGGCTTTTACATAAAAAGGATTGATTTTTAATAATTTTTCGATAGTGTCTTTATCGATAGATAAGATTTTTACTTTGCAACTTTGAGTAACTTCTTGCAAAAGAGCGTTAGGATTGCCCGCCGCATAGATCATAACATCAATTTTTCTATCGCACAATGCTTTTGGCAAATCTGATGGTTGCAAATAGGTTATTGAAGAAAAACTTTCTTTTGTCCAGCCTTTGGCATTCATTAGCACCTCCATTGTGGCATGCATACCCGAACCTAATGGCCCAAAATTAACTTTTTTACCCATAATGTCGTCTATGGTTTTGATTTTAGAATCTTCTAAAACTGCCACGGTGAAAGTTTCGGTGTATAAAGACAAAACAGATCTCAACTCTTTGAAAGGTTTTTGATCAGAAAACAAGCCTAAGCCATTAACTGCATTATATTGCCAGTCTGATTGCACAATGCCAAAATCGATAGATGAATTGCGAATGGCATTAAGATTGGTAACCGAACCACCTGTAGATTCGGGAGAACATCTAATGTGATGTTCTTTTTTATTGATGTGTAAAAGCCTGCAAATAGAACCGCCAGCAGGATAATATACACCAGTAATTACACCAGTGCCAATAGATATGTATTTGGTAGAAGCAACAGCATTCTGTGCGATAATTAAACAAAGAAAGCTAGCGATATAAAATAATTTTTTCATTTTTTTAATGATTGTTTGTGTTTACAAAATAATTAAAACACTAATAAAGATGAAGCAAAAAAATAAAATGTCAAACTTTTTTTCTAGTTTAGATGATTTTTTTGTTTTTTTAACATTTTTTTTTTGAGTTTGATGTGAATAATGCCGGTTTTTATTGTAGATTTTTTGTTTTAGAAAAAAATATTAAAAATAACTATTGAAAAACATTTTTATAATAAATAAAATTTATAAAAACGAGATATTTTTTTTGAAGCAATTGCTTTATTTTGAAAAAAATATCGCCATAATTCGACATCTTTTAACTAAATTATAATAAAATAAATATGCGATATGATGAGAAACAGGGAGGACGACAAGACGAAGAATCTCAAATTTCAAATATTTTACAACAATTAATAGCATCTGATGCTCTTGATATTAAAGAATTAAGTATGCTTTTATCAGCATCTAAAGACAATTTAAAATATTTAAATAACTTACAGAATTTAGATCTTAGGAAATTTACACAAATAACATATCAAGAATTGATTGCATTAATATTAAAATGCCCAAACTTAACAAGTGTTAATTTTGTATTAACCGATGAAGAATTAACAATACTCACAGAAAATTGCAAACAATTAACTAGTGTTAATGTTTCTAGGAGTTGGGAATTAACCGATGAATCGGTAAAGAAACTAACAGAAAATTGCCCAAACTTAACAATTGTTAATTTTTCTAGTTGTTTCCTATTAACTAATGAAGGATTAATAAAACTAGCAAAAAATTGTAAAGAATTAACAAAGGTTAATTTTTCTGGCTGTTACAACTTAACTGATGAAGGATTAATAAAACTAGCAGAAAATTGCAAAGAATTAACAAATGTTGATTTTTCTGGTTGTTGCAACTTAACTGATGAGGGTATTAATCATCTAATAATAAATTGTCCACATTTAAAATTAATAACTACAGGAAAAAGTTTACTAAATAAAACAACTTTAGAAGGAGAGGCACTTAAACAGAGAAGGGAAGAATTGATGCAAAGACTCCCAACCCATGTAGCGAACGATCCATCAGATATAGTGGCTGTTTTAGCACAACAATCTGGTAGGTCACAAGATTAAATCTCGCCGTCAAGCAAATCAATTTGCCGAATAATTTCAAGGGTGGCGGTAATAACTTTGATGATATTGCTAATCTGCTTGATTTCTGCCACATCTAGCACTCTTTCGACCCTTGATTTTATATATTTATCTAGCACCAAATAGCCACCAATTTTAAACTCATAAACTTCGCAAGCCACCTCGTTAAAATAGCAATCTTGGTTTAAATAAAGTTTTTGCTCTTGCTGATTATACCACTTGCCGTTTTGGGGCTTTTTTACCAACACATTATCAAAACCTGTGGCACAAAAGCATTCGCCTGCTTTGTTGGTTGGTATTGCATGCAGTAAATGATAATTCAGCAGTTGCTCGCCAAGCTTGGCTAGGGCTTCAAAATGTGGCAAACTTACTGCAAAATTGATGCGAGGAAAATCAATTTTTAGCAACTCCAAAAACTTGCTACGATATTGGCTAGAATGCATCGAGGCATAAATAAAGGCAAGCACTTGCTTGGGGCTTGGATTGTTAAATTTTTCTGCCAACATTTGGCTAAATTGTGGCTGAAAGTTGACAACTTGTTGCAGTTGTTCGCTTGCCGTGGCGAGTTGCAAATTGAGTTTGCCGATTTGCTGCTTGGCATCTAGCTTGCTTGCGGTTTTATTTTTTTTGAGTGTAGCAATTTGCTCTGCGATGAGCTGTTTTTCGCTTTTATAAACATAAAGCGGGGCGAAATACATTCCTTCACTTGTTTTAAGCGATAATAAAGCGGATTCAGATATTTTATCAGTAACAAAACAATGTGCAAAATAATCACTATTCAGTAATCTAGAAAAACACAATCCAAAATTATTATTCATCAATATATGTTGCATAGTGCTAAATCTGGCTCTATGTATCAAATTTATATCGTAATAACATTTTCTGATATCAAACGGTCGATAAGCAACATCATAAACTTTGGTGGCATCATAAGAGCTAAATTTTTTGGCAAAATCATTGTCAAAATTAATAAATTTTTCATCTTTACCAGTTTGAATTCCGCTATTGTATTCGTTAAAAATATCGGTAATGCCCCAAAAATCGCCATATTCTAGCATTGCAGTTTCTTGCTTGGTGGCAGAAAAAGTGGCAGAAAAAAACGACAAATCATCAAGAAAGCGATTAGCACCCCATTTGGTTGAGCGAAAAGCTTGGTTAAATGAAGCAATGTCAAGTTTAGGCAGTTGTGCGAGGTTGATTGAGGGTAGAATCTTTAATTTTTCGGTTCTTTTGCCCCACAAATCAAGCAAATACACACCTTGTTTTGGCATTGAGTTGTTTTTGATTAACAACAAAATGCAAACTCCTTGCATAATATCAAAGACATTTTGGTCGATACCGCCAGTTGGCGAAGTTTCTTTGATTCGTGCATTGCCGTGCAGATCGATGATGTAGATTTTTTCAAAACTTTTTAGCAATTCATTTCGCATTTTGCGATGAGTGAGCCCTTTTAAAAACGAGTTATTAACTATCACCCCAACAATTCCGCTACCTGCCAAGACAATTTTTTGATGAGCAAAGGCAATAAATTTGATGTAGTCGTCATCGATGTTGATTTTTTGTTCGTCTTTTGGCTTGTAGTTGTTATGAAAATCTTTAAGTTTTTGGTTGATTTCTAGGCTGTTTTGCGAAGAAACATTGTAGGGCGGGTTGCCAATGATGGCAATAATTTGTTTATCTTCTTTAATTTCTTTGGCTTTTTTGGCTTCTTCGGCTAGTTCTTTGGCAAAAAAATTAGTTTGAATATTTTCATTATTTTCAAGAGTGTTGGTGAGATAAACCCCAATTCGCTTATTGTTTTTGCTGGCGATGTTATAGCCTTGCTCTTTTAAAAATTGACTGAGTTTCAGATGCGAAATAATGTAAGAAGCAATCATTATTTCAAAGCCATAAAAATTATTAAGCAAATGATTGATTAGCTCGTTTTGTTGCAACGAATTTGCCAAACTGCCTGCCAAAACTTTGGTGTAGGCCTCAAACAAAAAACCGCCTGTGCCACAAGCAAAATCAAGCACTTTTACTTGTTGATTTGCCAAACCGCCTGGTAAATTGAAATCGTCTTGCAAAATTTGCGAAACCGCCTCGATAATAAACTTCACCACTGCAGGCGGAGTGTAATAAACACCGCGATTAACCTTGCTTTGCATGTCGTATTCTTTTAAAAAATCTTCATAAAAATAAATGTATGGATCTTTTTCGGCACTGGCATGGCTTTGCATATCTAAAACCACTTCGGCAAGATTGAGATTGTTGATTACCGATAAAATATTTTCGACCGCCCAGTTAATTTGTTGATATTGTTGATTGTTTAGCAAATCAAAAAAACCGCTTAAAGTTTTGATGAGCGAAAAAGCCTGCGGAATGTGATTTTTGATGTTTTGCAAGCTAAACACTTCGCAAGAATTTAGCCTAGCTAAAAAAATTGAGTAGGTAAGCATTTGGGCAAAACCATCGGCAAATTCTTTGGCAGATAAATTTTCGGTAAAAAGGCTAGTTTGAAAAACTTGATAAAGAGCAAAAAGCTGATCTTTTTCTTGTAAATTGCTGTTTTGTTGCTCGATTTGGTGAGTAAGATAATTTTTTAATTCGATGGTTGGGCGGGCAAGTTTTTGAGCTAAATCACAAGTGGTGGCAATTTGTTGCGGTTCGCAAGCAAGAAATTTGTTGAGAAAATCGGCAAATTCTTGGGCTTTGCTGGCAGAAATTTTAAAATTTTTGTTGGTAAGATCAAGTGAAGTGCATAGTCTAAATTCTATAGGCTGATTGTTTTTATAAAGCCAAATCCAATTGAGATAATCGGTTAAAATAATGTTTTGACTGAGTTTTTGATATTTTTGTATTTGCTCGGATTTTAAAATTTTGTTGAGATTTTCATCGATTTTTTTGTTTTCGATGTAGCCAATAATGGTGCCGGTTTTATGGTTGCTGATGGTAAAATCTGGGGCTCCAAAGCCATCTTTATTTCTTTTGCCTTCGTGAGTGATGGTTATTGAATTAACAAGCCCAAAATGTTGTAAAGTTTGTTGCAGTAGATTTTGCAAAAAAGCCCTGCCTGTATGCTCGGTTTGGTTAAGGCAATCAGATGAATTAAGGTTGGCAAGATAGTTGGATAAATGTTGTTGCATATATTTTTTAGGTTGTTTTTGCCTAAATATTATTGATTTTAGCTGTTATAAAAGCAACGAAAAAAATGCAAATCTTTTTTGTTGATAAGTTGATAATTTTAAATAAAAAGTCTTGCATTTTAATTTATTTGTTTTAGTCTAGTTGCTATTTTTTTAATTATAGGTTTTTATAAATCCTTTTTTTTTGAGGGATTTTTTATTATTTTAACAATCAAATTTATTAAGTTATGAAATTGTGGCAACAAGTTTTAATTGGTTTAATTGCTGGTATTGTTTTTGGTTATTTAGGCAACAAAAATTATATCGATGTTGAAATTGTTAAATCTTTTAAAATTTTAGGCACAATTTTTATGAATTTAATTAAAATGGTTATCATACCTTTAATTATTTTTGCCTTGCTTTCGGGCATTACTTCAATCAATGGCGAAGGCAATTTTACTAGGGTGGCAGTGAAGGGGTTTAGTGCCTATATTTTGACCGCTATGTTTGCGGTGATTATTGGCATTGTTGCAGGCAAAATAATGGAGCCGGGCAAGGGCATTGATCTAACTCAAATGGTTGCCGAATCGCAATCAAAAAATTCGGCAGATTTTCAAAAAGTTTCCTCAATTACTCAAAACAAAAAAACTGCTTCCGAATTTATTTTAGATTTAATTCCTACCAACCCTTTTAAATCTATTGTCGAAGAAAAATATTTGCAAATTATTGTTTTTGTGATTTTTATCGGTCTCATCATCAATTTAATTGGCGACAAAGCCAAGCCAATCAAAGAACTAATCTCTTCTTTTGCCCAAGTTTTTTTTCGTAGTATCGAAATTATTATCAAACTCGCTCCACTTGGGGTTTTTGGTTATATGTCTTATTCCATTGCAGAGCAGGGGCTTGAGGTGTTGCAATCTCTCGGCAAATTAGCGATCACAGTGTTGCTTGCTTGCTTGGTGCAATATATTATTTTTGGTGTTTTAATTGCGGTTTTTGGCAAAATGTCGCCATTGCCTTTTTATAAAAAAATTCTTTTCACTCAAGGTTTAGCCTTTTCAACTAGCTCAAGCAAAGCAACTTTGCCAACTGCTATGAATCAGTTGCAAGAAAAAATGGGAGTTTCTAAAACTAATTCCAACTTTTTAATGCCTCTTGGAGTTTGCATTAATATGGATGGCACCGCCATTTATTTGGGTATTTGTTCGTTATTTTTTGCCCAAGCTTATGGCATTGAGCTATATTTTCATCACTACTTAATGCTTGTGTTAACTTGCACACTTGGTTCTATTGGGGCGGCGGGCATTCCTTCTGGTTCAATTATTTTTATGAGTATGGTTTTGGGCTCGATTGGTATTCCATCCGAAGGTATTGCTGTTATTTTAGGCATCGATCGTGTTCTTGATATGGTAAGAACCACCATTAACATTACAGGCGATAGTGCTATCACTTTAATTGTTGATAAAAGTGAAGGCGGAGTAAACGAACACATTTATTACGATAAAAATGTTTAAAAAATTTTTAATAGCGGTTTGTTTGCTATTTGCGAAAAGCGGTTTTGCCTTGTCAATTAGTGCCGATGATAAATCTGATTTATTGCAAATCGAAAACTACCTCAACAATATCACTCATCTTAATGCCGATTTTACTCAAGAATTAGATGGCGAAAAAACCAAGGGGCGATTTTTTTTATCAAGAAACAATAAAAAAGCAGGCAAAATGCGGGTAGAATATTTGGATAAACCAAAAATATTGGTGGTAGTAAATGGCCCAGTTCTTTATTATCAAGATATCGAGCTCGACGAAACTTCAACCATCAGCACCAACACTACTCCTGCCTCTTTTTTGACTAGGCCAAAAATTTCTTTTACCGCCACCGATGTTACAATTACCAACATCAACAATACAAGCAACGAAATTGAGGTTTCTTTAATCAAAAAAAATCGCCCCGATGCTGGCGAATTTACTTTGGTGTTTAACAAAAATCCTTGGCAATTTTTAAAAATGCAAGTAAAAAATGAGCTAGAACAAAAAATTATCGTTTATTTAAGCAACATCAAGTTTAGCGAAAATTCTAACAGTTTATTTATTGTTAAATCCGAAGAAAACTAAATCAAAATATGGCTTTTTCTTTACAAAATAATCATAAAAATCTCAAAAAAAAACCAGCAATGGCAGAAATAAATATCACTCCTTTTGTTGATGTTTTATTGGTTTTGTTGATTATTTTTATGGTAGCCGCCCCGATGCTTACTAGTTCGGTGCCTTTAAATTTGCCAGACGGAGTTGAAAACCAAACAACAGCTCAACCAGAAAATATTATAGTTTCAATACAACAAAACGGTGCATTATTTGTGCAAGAAGAAGCGGTAAATAAAAATAATTTAGCCAACAAACTAAAAAAACTCACCAATAACAATTTATCAGAAAAAATTTTGGTAAGAGCAGATAAATTAATTGAATATGGCGAAGTAATGAATTTAATTAAAATGCTGAGTATGGCTGGTTTTAGCCAAGTTTTATTGGTGACCGAAGTGCAATAATATTTATATCGTTTCCTTTTTTTGTAGAAGCGGTGCTTGGTAGTGTCGGCAAGCAGAACTCGGATATTCCCCTTCTGTAGAAGGGGTGGATTTTCGCATAAGTGAAACTTATGCGAAAAGACGGGGTAGTGTCGGTAGCAGTTCTCGATCTGAATTCCCCTTCTTGTAGAGGCAGTGTTAAATATCTAGCCATGCATTTTACGATCACCGATAATTAGTTTTTTGTTAAAAAAGAGGACGAGAGAGTAGTGAAGCATTTCTAATGTTTTAGAGAATCG
>Ga0214921_10009985_pt1 | contig 11845 bp, 10 predicted proteins | sample LL1505_MetaG_FD_177992 | JGI IMG/M metagenome (GOLD analysis project Ga0214921, IMG submission 177992) | Freshwater microbial communities from Lake Lanier, Atlanta, Georgia, United States - LL-1505 | ecosystem: Environmental > Aquatic > Freshwater > Lake | place: USA: Georgia | collected...
ATTATTTATATAATAAAATAAGAAAATATATTTAATAAATATAAAAATATTTATATAAAATATTAATATTTTTATATTTAATAAATATAAAAATATTTATATAAAATATTAATATTAGTTATTTTTATCATTCAAGTTTCTAACATTGATTCTACTATATAAAAATAAATTTAGTAGAATTTGCAATGACTATATAAACATTCTTAAAAAATTTTATATAGCGCATATACACGAAAGAGTTAGTTATGTCATATACTTAATTCAAAATGGTTTTTGAAAATTTACCACAATTTTAAACTAAACAATGCTTATAAAACAAATTAATAATATATTAAAATTCTTTTTGATAATTATCATATAATTCATCTTCTTCCTCTTCTTCCAATTCTTTTAAATACGCTTCATTTTCTTTATTAATTTTATTTTTAATTTTAATTAAATTTTTACAATTATGTTTAATGTAATCATTAAAATTATAGGATGTATCAAATAATGATTTATTATTATTCATAAATGGTAAACACATTTTTTCAATAAATTCTTTGAATTCAAATTTAATGTTAATTATATCATATGAATGTTTAATATCAAATTCATCATCATAATCTTTTATATTTGGATCATTCATAATAATTATTTCTTCTTCTTTTTGTATTTGTTTATTTGGAATTTCTTTTTGAAATTCAACATTATTTTTTTTTAAAGAATCTATCCAATTCATAATTATAATATTATAATTATGTCTTTAAATTCTTTAACAAAATTCTAGAACAAAATAAATTTCTTAATTTAAGAGCAAAATCTAAATTTCTACTCCATATAGCTTCCTATTTTTAAGTATTTCTTATAAATAATTATGTTAAATCGATCTGATCTTAAATTTTTTTATATACACTTAAGAATCATTAAAATTTACACCCCCTTAATTATAATTTTTATTGTATTTATAAATAAAAACTAATAAAATAATTTAATGATTTGTTTTTATTTTTTTATATAAAATTGGGGGGTGTAAATTTTCATAAATCTTAGGTGTACAAAGTAGAATTATAAATAGTAATGACTATAAGATAGTAAGAATTGTAGATCCTTAATCTTTACGTCACAATCTAGTGGATGTAATACATGGATCCTTCGCATTAAGGCACGGTTCCTGATTGTTTAGACAATACAGAGTTTAGATATGCTCGGGGGGTCTGATAGACGGCCACAATCTTCGCATCGAAACTGAATAATTTCTTTTTGATCCTCGCTTATTTGGCTTCCATTGTTTCTGACGTAAATTTTAGTATCCTCGTAAGAGGATGATTCTGATACTTTCAATACATGGTTGAAGTATGCCTCTGCGGTATGACACATTCTAATCTCTTTGAACTGTTGGACCGTGTATTCATTCAAGATCGCAATGACTTTTTCGTCTTCTTTTCTATTTGTGTTGAAGGTCATAGTATTGTTGCAAACATCGCAGCGTATGAGTGATATTCCATTTGGATTATGGGCTTTCGTAAAAAAGCCGGGATACTTATCCATGTTGCTAACACTCACATAAGCGAGTATTCTTTTTATTACGCCGCCTAAAGATATTTTTACAATAACTAGTTTATAGTCTTCATGATTATGGTCATAAATGTCAAAATTATTAGTAATGATGAATACCACCTCCTCCTCATACTCATTAGAAATTGTAAGAAGAGACATTATCTGCAAAACGTAGATATAATAATACATTATAGAAAATATTATTCATACTATTTTAGCTGTCATTTTTTTTATTATATGTATGAATATTATATAAAAATAAATTTTAAAGAATATAAATATTGTTTGTTATATATATATAATTATTACAATTTAGAATTCTACTAATATATTTTCTAAAATTTAAAGATTTATTTAATTTTATAATTATGCTTAAAAATAATTATAAAAAATAGTAGAATTCTAAATTGCAATGACTATATATATAAAATATTATTTTTTTTAAATTATAATTTATAGGACATTCAACTATAAAACATTTTATTGTTCTAAGATTCTATCATTGATCATATACATTAAAATTGTTGATAGATTTATAATATGAGTAGCACAAATGTTCTAAAAACATTCATTGGGTTCACGTTGTTAGCCAAATACTCAGAGTATTTTTTATGGCTTTGTTTTTACAGCACATTTATCACACAAAAATGCTGTAATTTTTCCATTCATTCCGTGTACAGGACAGGGAAGTCCAACGTTCGTTATGCTGTGGAACAATTTTCGACATCCTTCTGAAGCATCGACATGTGTTGCCAAAATTTCCACCATTACTCTATTGGAGAATTTGGCAGTATAAAACATGCCGACTCTTTGTAACTCATCAACAGTATATTCTGAGAGTTCGTGTATGAAGGCTTCATATTCCGTGTTTTTCGGAAAGCCTATCGCATGGTGGCAGGATACACAATCAATGATTGTTGCACCGTCAACAATTTCTACAAATAATAACGGGTGCTTTCGAAGGAATTCAATGTCTCCATAAAGGAGTGCGCTCATTATTTTCCCATTAAATCTGAAGTTTAGTATTAAACGGACGACATTTTTAGGTTCCACCTCTACGTCGTTTTCATGTGAGATTGCGAGATTACCATCTCGACCAGCAGTTAAGAATAGCTTGGGTTCAATATTCATGATACAGTATGGATTTAATAATATATTATTAGATTTATATTTCCATATCTTTATAGCTGTCATTTTTTTTTTATTTAATATATTATAGTCAGTTCAGTTTAAAATTGTGATAAATTTTTAAAAACCAGTTTTAATTAATTCTGACATAAATAACTCTTTCGTGTCTATCCGTTTTATAACACTCTTAAAGAATGTTTACAGATTTTGGTATACTCGAATTTAGGATATTTGGACACTTTTTTATTAAAGAATTAAATTATAAAATATTTTATAATTTAATAATAAATCAATTTAAAGACAAGTACACCCGAGAATCCAATGCTAGAAACTTATTATAATAAATTAACAAGATAAATTTTTAAATAAAATTTTTAAATAAAATTTTTAAATAAAATAATTTTTAAAATATTTTAGTAGAATTCTAAATTGTGATGACTATATATCTAATAAACAATTTTTAAATATAGATGAAACTTTCCATTGAATCAATGAATGTTAAAAAGGAAAGGTTCGTAAGGAAAACCTAGGTTTTCCTTACTAATCAATCTCTTCAATCTTAGGTCCTTCATCATGATTTACATCTTCCCCTTTTCCTCCCATATTTGGAAAAGATCCTTCACTGGGTTGTTGTCCACCACTTATATTTTTCATCACCTCCATAAAAACATTTTCTAATTCTTTTTGCTTATTCTCATAAACATCTTTTTCTTCACTTGGATGATTATCAAACCAAGATTCATAATCTTTAATTTTACCATTTATTAATGTCTTATCTGAATCTGAAAGTTTATCTTTTAATTCTCCTGTAATAGAACTCTTTAATTGATAAAGATATCCTTCAAATTTATTTTTCGCATCTATCTTTCCTCGTATATATTCATCTTCATTCTTATATTTTTCCGCTTCTGTAACCATTCTTTCAATTTCTTCTGCACTTAATCTTCCCTTATCATTTGTAATGGTAATCTTATTTGTCTTATTTGTGGATTTTTCAGTAGCCGATACATTTAAAATACCATTTGTATCAATATCAAAAATAACTTCTACTTGTGGTGTTCCTCGTGGCATTGGTGGAATTCCATCAAGTTGAAATTTACCTAATAATGTATTATCTTTCGTCAATGCACGTTCTCCTTCATACACTTGAATTAAAACACCAGGTTGATTATCCGCATAAGTAGAGAATACTTGTGATTTTTTTACAGGTACTGTTGTATTTCTATTAATAAGTTTCGTCATTACACCACCCGCTGTTTCAAGTCCAAGACTCAATGGGCATACATCTAATAATAATAAATCAGAAATCTTTTCATCACTTACACCTGATAAAATCGCGGCTTGAACTGCTGCACCATAAGCTACACATTCATCAGGATTAATAGATTTACATAATTCTTTTCCATTAAAAAACTCACTTAACAATTGTTGAATTTTTGGAATACGAGTACTTCCACCAACCAATACAATTTCATGAATATCATTTTTAGATATTTTTGAATCAATAATCACTTTTTGTACTGGTTCCATCGCTTTTTTAAATAAATCATCGCATAAATTTTCAAATTTTGCTCTTGTAAGTGTTGTATTAAAATCTATTCCATCATACAAACTGTCAATTTCAATAGAAGCAGATGATGTGGATGATAAACAACGCTTTGCTTTTTCACATTCTGTTCTTAATCTTCTCATCGAACGTTTATTTGATGACATATCTTTTTTATGTTTCCTTTTAAATTCTTCCATTAAATATTCTACAATTCTTGTGTCAAAATCTTCTCCTCCAAGATGGCTTTCACCACAAGTGGCTCTTACTTCAAAAATGGAATCTTCTATTGTTAAAATAGAAACGTCATGTGTTCCCACACACATATTGTTTGTATAATGATTTTTAATTCATTATTTCTCATACTTTCATATGAGGTCAGACTATATCTTATTCAATTATTTATTAAATTTTTCAATTCAGATAACATTTGATTCCAATTATTTGGAGTTATAAAAAAATATTTTTTACAATTTATTTTCGCTACATCTTCTTTCTCTTTCCATAAACCACATTCTACTTGATTTTTATGCCAAATATGAAAATCTTTTATTTCAATGAATATATCATTAATTTGAAAATCAACTCTATATTTTCGTTTTTTATCATTAAATACATAATCTATATTTGGACCATTTTTTACAATAATATTACTTGAGTTACACCAATGAATGAATTTTAATTCAAGTTTTGATTGATATATAAGAATATCACCATTATTATTTTTAATAGATCTTATTTTAAATGTTCGATTACATAATTTACAATCTGTGCATAAAATTTTGTAACAATTTTTAAAAGATTCTAAAGATTTACATCTCCAGTTTTTTTCACAGTTATCACATTTCATTATCGGTTGATCTGCTTTAAATATAATATTATTCATTTTATCATATAGTACAGATGAAAACTTCATTTGATTATTTACTTTGTAAATAGACCAATATTCATAATCATCTATATTTGAATATTTACCATTCCCTAAACTAATTATATTTTTTTTTATTCTTACATAATCATTATCTGATAAATGAGAAAGAAAATATGAATTAGTATATTGATCTGGATATAATTCAAATTCTTTTATACTTTTTTGATGAAAATCAATTAAATTAATCTCCTTTTTTTCAACTTTGTTTTTAAGTAAAAAATGGATACATTGATAACATTGTGATTTGCACTGTCTAATCTTTCTTAAAAATTGTGTAGTTCCAACTATATTTATTTGATCACATGATAAACATTTATAACTTATTAAATATTCGGATGTTTTTTTTATTTTTATATCATTAATAAAAATGTGCCAAATATTTTCTTTTGTTGATGAATATTTACTTGATTCAAATTTTAATTCTTTACTTTTAATAGGTACGATAATATTTGTTTTTTTTTCTCTAACTTCAATAATAGAATCTAATATTTGTTCTCTCATATATTTTCATATAAATATATAATCAAGATTTTAAATTGAAAATATTTAAATAATTAAATTCTGGCATTCGTGGGTGAAAAAATCACCTAGTCGTTGAATATCCTTCATAAAATTTGATATTTATCAAATGAATTAGAAGTTTTACTGCTGATTGTCCAATTTTTTTCTTTTTTAAACCGTCACGATTATACTTTCGTATTGCGTTGTGGTAGAAAAAACTTAAGGAGTTTCCAGCAATTAACCAGATTCCTTTTAAATAAATTATTTAAAAGTGTGGGTTTAAACCACAGGAAGCAGAACTTTACCTCCACAATCAAAAATTAAAATATTCTTTTCTTTATCCGATTTTTGATCTAATCCATATGCAATTGCTGCAGCAGTGGGTTCATTAATAATTCGTAAAACATTTAATCCCGCAATAACACCGGCGTCTTTTGTTGCTTGACGTTGTGAATCATTAAAATATGCAGGTACAGTAACTACACAATTATCTACTTCTTGTCCTAAATATGACTCCGCAATTTCTTTCATTTTACCAAGTACCATTGCACTAATCTCTTCTGGAGAAAAATATTTAGTTTCACCTCTAAATTGTACTTCAATAGTTGGTTTAGAATCTTTATTAATTACTTTATAAGTAAAATGCTTCATATCAGATTGAACAGTTGTATCATTAAATTTTTTTCCGATGAGCCGTTTTGCATCAAATACAGTATTATTTGGATTACTTGAAACAGACGATTTTGCCGCATCTCCAATTAAACGTTCTTCATCTGTAAATGACACATATGAAGGAGTTGTTCTATTTCCTTGATCATTTGCTATTATTTCTACTTTACCATTCTGATATACTGCAACACATGAATAAGTTGTTCCTAAATCGATTCCAACTGAAACAGACGTTTTAACACTTTTTTTTGATTCTGAATTATTTGTCATAATGTATAAAACTATATATAAACTATTTTTTTAAGTAGTTTTTATAAAAAAAAAATAAATTAATTATTTATTTTTTACTTGTGAAAAAAATCATTAATGCATTGTAGATTTTTACCTTCTTATGAATCGGATAAATCAACGCTTTAAAATGTCTATGATTATGAACAATAGTAATTAAATTTTTTACATATTCGTTTGATTCGGATGTATGTTTAAATTTAATTGTTGTATCATCCAATGAAAAAATTGCAAAAGATGGAAACTTTATATTTGGATAATATTTTTCAAGATATTCTTGCATTATTATACACAATTTATCTCCATCAATATCATTAGGCATCTTTTCAACAATACCGTATTTTTTCATAATTGGAGAAATTTGTTCCTGAAATAAATGATATTTTATATCACTTATTTCAGGATATTGTTTGAATATATTCCACATTATTGCATAAAATCCACAAAAACCATCGCCACGTACATCAATACACCTTCCACCTTGACTTAAGTCTAGTGAAAGTCTTTCTTGAAATGATTTTAATAAGTTTTTGATAGGATATTCTGTTGTTTTGGATTCAAATAATGTTTCTGGATTTGATGGTATATGAGGATCCCAAAAACCAGGAGGACAATCTTGATCTACATCAAATGAAACCTTACTTTCGATTTTAGAAATACTTTTACCATCGCATACGGAAGAATTCTTACCATCTTTTATAGAAGGACTCTTACCATCGTATACGGAAGAATTCTTACCATCTTTTATAGAAGGACTCTTACCATCGCATACGGAAGAATTCTTACCATCTTTTATAGAAGGACTCTTACCATCGTATACCGATGGAGTCTTACCATTGTGTACGAAAGGAGTCTTACCATCATATGCGGAAGGAGTCTTACCATCATATGGGGAAGGAGTCTTACCATTGTGTACGAAAGGAGTCTTACCATCATATGCGGAAGGAGTCTTACCATCATATGCGGATGGAGTCTTACCATTGTGAACGGAAGGAGTCTTACCATTCTTATTGGAAGAATCCTCACGTTTTTTGGTATTAGACTTACCCATATTAAAAGATGCTTAACTATATCTATAGTATTTATAATTATGAATACAATATATAGAATTATTTATCCATCAATTTTTTTTAAAAATAATGAACTTAAAAATAAATGATTAAAATAATATGTATATGCTAATAGATGACTATTTTATTCATCAAATTAATTTTGAAAAAAAATATGGATTAAAAACGATTGTATTAATGCAAGTAGGATCTTTTTTTGAATTTTATGGTGTAAATAATAATCAAGAAAAGATAGGTGATGCACAAAAAATTACTGAACTACTAAATATACAATTATCTCGTCGTAATAAAACAATATTAGAAAATAGTCGTAATAATGCTTTAATGGCTGGATTTCCATTAAATTCTGTGAAAAGATATATAAATATATTGATATCAAATAATTATACAGTTATTTTGATTGAACAAACAAGTGAACCTCCAAATCCAAAAAGAGAAATAACACAAATTTATAGTCCTGGAACATATATAGATGAGATTAATTATTATGATCCAAATAATATTGTATCTATCTATATAACAGAAGAAAAATGTTATAAAACAGGTAATTCTTTATTTTCTTTTGGAATTTCATCTATTGATCTATCAACGGGAAATAATATAGTATATGAAGATAGTATTATTTATTATGAAAAGAATGCATTTTTAGAAGAAATATATAGATTTATTGAGTCATATAATCCAAAAGAAATTATTGTAAGTTATAATAATATTCATAAAATAAAAATAGAGGATATTAAAAAACAAATAGGTGGTACAAATAGAATTATACATTATCAAAATAAAATAGAAAACAAGATATTTAATATAAATTATCAAAATACATTTTTAAAAAAAATATTTATACATCATGGTATTTTAACACCAATTGAATATATTGATTTAGAAAAAAAAAATTATGCATTAATATCATATATTATTCTTCTTGAATTTTCTTATGAACATAATGAAAAAATAATTGAAAAAATCCAGAAACCATTACATTGGGAATATAATGACCATTTAATAATGTATAACAATGCTATTTATCAATTAAATATTATTAATAATAATAAAGATAATAATTTAAAATATAGTTCGCTTTATGATATTATTCAGAAAACATCAACAAATATGGGTAAAAGATTGTTAAAATATAGATTATTAAATCCTATTATTAATATTGAAGAATTAAATAGACGATATAATTTAATAGATATTTTTATAAAATCAAATCAATTGAATAATATAGAAAAAATATTAAATGAAATAATTGATATTGAAAGAATGCATAGAAAAATGTCTTTGCATATATTACATCCATATGAATTTTTAAATCTTTCTTATTCCTATGAAAATATAAAAAAATTAATAGAATTTATATATGATAACTTTGATATGAATATTTTTAATATCAATCAATCTTTATTAAATCAAATACATTCTTATATTTCAAAATATGAGAGTATCTTTGATTTAAAAGAAATGGGTAAATATGGATTATTAGATATTTGTAATTCTTTTTTTAATAAAGGTAATTTTACGAATATTGATAATTTACAAGAAAAAATGAATAATATTTATTTATTTTTTGAAGATGAATGTAAAAGTTTATCAAATTTAATAGAATTAGATAGTGATTTTGTTAAATTTGAAAATAATGAACGAGAAGGTTATTTTTTTTATACAACAAAAAAAAGAGCAGATATTTTAATAACTAAATTCAATAAATCACAAAAAGAAAAGTATGAGATAAAAAAATATATGGGAAGTAATGTTAAAATAATAAGTCCTGAATTAACTAAAAATAATGAAGAATTAATAATATTAAAAAAAGAAATTAAAAAATTAACAAAAGATGAATATATTAAATTATTAAATATATTTTATAATGAATATAATGAGATGTTTCATGAAATTACAAAATTCGTTTCATTAATAGATGTTATTAAATGTAGCGCATTATGTGCACTTAAATATAAATACAATAAACCAGAAATAAATGATAAAAATGATGGAAAAAGTTATTTTAATGCAAAAGAAATTAGACATCCAATTATTGAAGTTATAAATGAAGAATTTGATTATGTTCAAAATGATTTAGAATTATTACATCATAATTGTAATGGAATATTATTATATGGAGTAAATGGTTCAGGTAAAAGTAGTTTAAGTAAAGCAATCGGTTGTAATATTTTATTGGCACAAATTGGTTTTTATGTACCATCAATGGAATTTATTTATTATCCTTACAAAAAAATATTTACAAGAATTAATGGAGATGATAATATTTTTAAAGGAATGTCATCCTTTGGTGTTGAAATGGATGAATTAAGATCTATTTTAAAATACTCTGATAATCGATCTATTGTATTAGGAGATGAAATTTGTAAAGGTACAGAAGAAATTTCAGCATTATCAATTGTAAGTGCAAGTATTATTAAATTTTGTAAAAATAATGTTAATTTTATTATGGCAACACATTTCCATAAACTATATGATTTAGAATGTATTAAGGAATTAAATAATATAAAATTTATGCATTTATCTATATCCTATGATAAAGATAACGAAACTATTATTTATGGAAGAAAATTAGAAGATGGTCCAGGTGATAATTTATATGGAATAGAAATAGCAAATTATATTATTAAAGATAATGAATTTATTGAATCCGCTAATAAAATTAGAAATATAATATTACATAGAAATCAAGAATTATTAATAGATAAAAAATCAAATTATAATAATAAATTATATATTGATAATTGTAGTATATGCGGTGATTCAGGATTAAAATATCCTCTTGATACACATCATATTAAAGAACAAAATAAATTTGATGAATATGATATTCATAAAGATAAATTATCAAATATTGTAGTACTATGTAAAACACATCATGATCAGGTGCATAATGGAAATTTAGAAATAAATGGTTATTTAGATACATTAAATGGAAAAAAATTAGATTATCAAATAAATAATTCAAATAAGAATACTAAAAAAAAATATAATGAAGATCAAATAAATATTATAAAAAATCTTGCAAATGAATTAAAAGATCAAAAACAATATATGAAAACATTAATATCTGAATTAAAAAAAAAAAATATAAATATATCTCCTAAAATAGTATTAAAAATATGCAATAATACATATTAAAATTATTTTTTAAATATATGCATTCAATGCTAGTGATAATATTTTATTATATTGATATATAGTCATCACAATTTTTACTATAATTATAAAATTTAATAAATCTTCAAATTTTAGAAAATATATTAGTAGAATTCTTAATTGTAATAACTATATAATATAACTAACATAATAAAATAGAATAATATATTTTAAATAAATATAGTCATCAATTATTTTTAAAAATAATTGCAATGACTATATATATGAATTGTATTATCCGTCTATTGTTTCATAGTTTTTATCATAACATCTAGAAGCCCAATATTTATTACGATTTATTTGCCAACATACTGAACAACCTTGGATAGTACATCCTTCATGAATTTTAACTTTTTTATTCCATGTAAATCCTATTTTTTGACATAATTCACAATACATGTTTCCACATTTAACAGGAATATGTTCAGAGGCTTTTGTTGATAACATAGTAAGTTTTAATAAATAAAAGGATTATTATTTTTATAATAATTTAATTTTCAATTTTTTTTATTCATAAATATCATCTATACTTTGTTTTGTAGCTTTTAAATGATTTATATAAATAATAAAATTTTTAAGCCCTTCGCCAAAGGTAGAATAATAAGGTTGATAATTATGATTCTTCATATATTCCTCATATCTAATACGATGTTTTGAACCTATTTTAGGATATTTATTACAGGTTGACTCTTTACCAAAAGTAATACTAGTAACTTCTTCTGGTAAATCATTAGATCTATTTCGAGATGTCATGTTTTATATTATAATCTTTATAAAATAATTATTAGATAGTTTTCATTGTCATTTTTTTTGATATTTATTTCGTTTTACACCCTTGAAGAATTAAAATGGAACAAAAATTCTATAAAAATAACTGATACCTAAAAAAGGTATCAACAGATATTTCAAGGTTTAGGTTTTTCAACCTTGTAGTAAATTTTGGGTATGTCAAAGTCTTTAAACCCGACTGAATGATTAGGTTTTCAATATATTTATATTTCTACATAAATA
>Ga0214921_10009987_pt1 | contig 11843 bp, 6 predicted proteins | sample LL1505_MetaG_FD_177992 | JGI IMG/M metagenome (GOLD analysis project Ga0214921, IMG submission 177992) | Freshwater microbial communities from Lake Lanier, Atlanta, Georgia, United States - LL-1505 | ecosystem: Environmental > Aquatic > Freshwater > Lake | place: USA: Georgia | collected 2015-05-28
AGCTGCAATTGAACGTGCTTTGGAAATTGCTAAAGTTAAAGGTGCCAAGCGCGCGATTGCACTTCCTGTAAGTGGTGCTTTTCATTCTGATTTAATGTTAGAAGCACAAGACAAAATGAAAATTGCTTTGGCAAATGCCAATATTAAAGCGCCAATAATTCCAGTTGTGGCAAATGTTACCGCAAGTTTGGTGAGCGATCCAAATGAAATTCGCGAGCTACTGGCAAAACAAATTACTGGTTCAGTTAGATGGCGCGAAACCATGCTATTTATGGCGGCGCAAGGTGTTGAAGAAATTATTGAAATTGGTTCGGGAAAAGTTTTGGCGGGAATGGTTGGTAGAACTTGTTCGGGCGTTAAATCGAGATCAATTCAAAATTATGAAGATTTGAAGGCTTTTGTAGAAACGCTTTAGAACCTTGTCAGGTAAAATAAAAATCAGCAAAAAACCGATATGAAATTCATAATTCCGGTAATTTTATTTTACCTTTTTCTTCTCATATTCCTATTTATCTTCCAACGCTCCTTGCAATATATGCCGTCTGGAAAAATTAATAAAATTTCTTCTTATTTGCTTGAAGGTTTTGTTGAAAAAATTCTCACAACCTCCGATGGAACAAAGTTGCTGTCTTGGTATAAGCCGGCAGAAAAAGGCAAAAAAACAATTTTATATTTTCAAGGAAATGCTGGAAGTTTAGGAGATCGCGCCCATAAATTTTCTGTTTTTGCTAAAGATGGTTTTGGCATTTTGGGAATTTCTTATCATGGCTATCCCGGAAGCGGAGGAAAGCCTTCTGAAAGCTCTTTGATCGATGATGGAAAAGCGGCGTTAAAATTTTTGTCGGATCAAAATATTCCAAAAGAAAATATAATTTTATTTGGTGAATCTTTAGGTTCAGGAATTGCCGTACAGCTTGCGGCTAAAGAAAAATTTGCGGCGTTGATTTTAGAATCACCGTTTTCCTCCGCTTTAAGTGTTGCGCAAAAAAGATATTGGTTTGCGCCGGTTTCCCTGCTTTTAAAAGATAAATTTGAATCAATAAAATTTGCGCCGGAAATCACTTCGCCAACTTTAATTTTTCATGGAACCGCTGATCAAATCGTCGATTATTCCGAAGGTAAAAAATTGCTTGATGCAATTAAAGCACCCAAAAAATTAATCACTATTGAAGGTGCGCAACATGTGGATTTTAAAGAAGAATTTTTGTTGGAGAAAATAAAAGAATTTTTACCAGAAGAATATTAGCTAACGGTTTCTTAAAAAGAGAAGGTGAAAGAAATGAAGTTTTTTTAAGTAAAAAACTGTTGCAGATAGTGATTAATCTAATGAATGTGCGGCGGCTCTAGAAAAGAGCGAAAAATGGTGGAGATATGCGGGTTCGAACCGCAGACCCCCTGCTTGCAAAGCAGGTGCTCTACCAACTGAGCTATATCCCCAATGTTTTTTCAAAATTCCAAAAACAAGGTCGCGGAAAATAGAAATGACAAACGAATTGTCAAAGTATTTTTTCAAATTAGATGAATTAATTTTTCCGGCTGGTTTAAAAAAATAAAAATCCAAATTCTTCAATTTTTTAAAATGTTAAAAAAAGCTTTTAGTTTAATCGAACTTTCAATTGCGATTATTGTTATTTCGGTGGTGATAACCGGAATTCTAAGCGTCGCAATTGTTAATAAAAATAATAGTAATATTAAAATTACAAATGATCGCATTAAAGTGATTAATCAGGCTCTTGGAGAATTTGTGCGTGTAAATAAAAGATTACCTTGTCCGGCTTCGATAAAAGCAATTAAGATTACAGATGCAACCTACGGAGCCGAAGGAACTGCTGCCGGAACTTGTACTGCCGGAACTGGAGTTTATCTTTCAACCGCAACTGGTGCTACCAAAATGGTTTATGGCATGGTTCCGACTAAAACTCTTGGGCTTTCCAGTGATTATGGTGAAGATAATTTTGGCAATAAAATTGCCTATATTGTTGATAAAGATTATACCGCTAGCACTACTTTTTCTACCGCAAGTACTGTTATTATTGGTCAAAAATATATTAATGGCGCACTTACAAATGATGTGGCTAATGCGATTTATGCGCTTGTAAGCTATGGAGCAAACCAAAGCGGCGCTTTTTCCGCCAAAACGAGCAATCAAAATGCGGCAAGTTCTGATGCTGATGAAATGTATAATTATGCCACAAGTTTTAATGATGCTGCTAAAACCGCTAACTTCAGTCAAATATTGGTTAAAAGCACAGAACGCAGCACGGTTTTTGATGATATAGTTTATTACAGAAGTCGTGATGATTTTTTAAAAGACAATAATGCTGAAAATATAGTTAGCGGCAATATCACTTCGAATGCCAATATCACTGTTATTCCCGGATGTACTTATACTGGTGGCGGATCAACTGATACTCTAACTGTTCCCGGAACTACGATTCATAAATTTACTAGCAACGGAACTTTATATTGCCCTCACCCCAAAACAGCAACTATTCTGGTAGTTGGTGGCGGGGGTTCTGGTGGTGCTCATCCTGTAGAAAATAGTAAGACTGGCGGCGGCGGTGGTGGTGGTGTTATCCTTATTCCAAGTGTTACCTTGTCGTCTTCTGGTGCTACTCTCTACAGTATTACAGTTGGTGCAACCGCCTCGGGAAAAACAAGTACCGCCAACAATTGTAATGTTGGTCAGGGTAATAATGGAAATCAAAGCATTTTTTCCGGCGGTGGATATGTAGTTACTGCCAAAGGTGGAGGAGGTGGAGGAGGAGCTTGTGCTGCAGAAGGTGGCGCAGGTGGTTCGGGTGGTGGTGGACATTCTAATGGTGCTGGTGGTATCGCGGATGCTGGATCGGTATCTGGAATAACAAATTACACTTTATTTGCCAATTCTGGTGGTGGCGGCGGCGGTGGTGGTGGTGGCGGTGGTGCTGCGACAAGCGGATCATCAAATGGAGCAAATGGAGGTAATGGTGGGCAAGGTTATACTAGTAGCATTAGTGGTGTCTCTGTAGTATATGGTTCAGGTGGGGGAGGTCAGGGAACTATCGGTGGTAATGGCGGAACCAATGCTGGAAGTGGCGCTTCCGCTGCTTCCCCAACGTCCAGAACTAATTTGGATGCAGTTCCCAACACCGGCGGTGGTGGAGGCGCTAATTCTAAATTAAATGTTCGTTCTGGAGATGGCGCTTCTGGAATTGTTATTATTTCTTACTAAAAAATTAGAAATAAATTTAGGAAATTTTTTAGAAAAAAATGCAAAAAAAAGCTTATAGTTTAATTGAACTCTCAATCGTAATTCTAATCATCTCAATCCTGATTAGTGGCGCATTAACGGTTTTTAGTGGTTCGGCAAATAATAAAAAAATCACCACCACCAAAAACCGTATTGATGAAATTTACAAAGCTTTGGGAGGATTTTTGCTTGTAAACGGCAGATTACCTTGTCCAGCTTCGATTATTGCCATAAAATCTACGGATGCAACTTATGGAACCGAAGGAACTGCAGCTGGAAATTGCACCGCTGGCGGCGGAGTTTATGCTTCTGGTTCGTCAAATTTGGTCTACGGATTAGTGCCAGTAAAAACTTTAGGATTACCAAATGAATATGCCGAAGATGGTTTTGAAAGTAAATTTGCCTATGTTGTAGAAAAAAATTTTACCAGCAGTTCAACTTTTAAAAATGCCACCGCCACCTCAACCATGAGTTTAAGCGAGATTACGGGAGGTGTGAGTCAGGTTATTACCAATGATGCAATTTTGGCTTTAATTAGTTACGGAGCCAATAAATCTGGGGCTTATAATGCTAATGGTACAGTTCAAAACATTCGCTCAAGCGATAGCAGCGAAACAGAAAATGATCTTGGTACCAGTAACGCCTTTGATAAAAATCTGATTTTTAACGCCCCCGATAGCGATGTTTTTGATGACATAGTTTTTTATAAAACTAGAAATTCTTTAGTTTCAGATTTCGATGCATTGTCGCTGGTTAATTGTTTGGCTGGCACTTTAAGCCTTTCATATCCAAGCGCGGCAACATATTCTTGGCCTGAATCTTCTTATAACCAAGTTGTTCGTTCTACAACTTCATGTCCTGCGCCTTATACAACTACTGTTGGATTTCCCACCAGAAGATGCGGCGCTTTCGGAGTTTGGGAAAGTAGCGTTATAAATCCTTGTACTATGTAAAAATAATGAAAAAAAATTCAAAAAAATCAGCATTTAGTTTAATCGAAATTTCAATCGTGGTTTTGATTATTGCGATTTTAATCACGGGATCTTTATCGAGCTCGATCACCGCAATCAATAACGCCAAAGTAAAATCAACGCGTGATCGCATGGATGAAATTTACAAAGCCTTAGGAAATTATTTGCTGGTTAATGGCAAGTTACCATGTCCGGCTTCAATTCTGGAATTAAAATCGAGCTCAACAACTTATGGAACTTCCGTCGGAACAGCGGGAACTTGCTCTGGAACTGGAGTTTATTCTTCCGCAACTTCAGGCGCGACTAATTTGGTTTATGGAATGGTTCCGGTAAGAACTTTGGGACTAAGTAATGATTTAGCCGAAGATGGTTTTGAAGATAAAATTGCTTATATTGTAGATAAAAATTTCACTGGCGCAAGCTTTGGAACTGCCGCCTCAACCGCAACAATGACAATTAATGAAATTCCGGGAAGCGTTACCAAAACAATTACCGATGATGCGATTTTTGCTTTGGTGAGTTATGGCATTAATAAATCAGGCGCTTTCCCGATTAATTCAGCAACGCAAATTGCCAGATCGAGCGATGCTTCAGAAATGACCAATGATCTTGATAGCGTCGCAAGCCCACTTTTTGACAAGATTTTAATCAGCGACGCTAAAAACAGTGATGTTTTTGATGATGTAGTTTTTTATAAAACCAGAAATAATTTATTGCTTGATTTTGGAGCTTTATCTTTGGTGCCGTGTCAGGCTGGAGTGTTAAGTTTAAATTACGGCGGCGCTGCGGATTATAGTTTTGTTCAAGGTTCTTATAATCAATTGGTGGTTTCAACAACGCAATGTCCTACTGGTTATAGATCAACCACTAATTATCCAACCAGAAGGTGCGGTGCATTTGGAGTTTGGGATTCGGTGGCGGTAAATCCTTGCACGCCGTAAATTCAGTATATACCAAAGTTATTTTAAACTCGGTTTTAATTTTTTAATTATGCCAATTTTTAAGTAAATCTCGATGTCATGTTGAGCCTGTCGAAGCATGATTCTAAGCTCAGAGCTCTATAATCATGCTTCGACAGGCTCAGCATGACATCGAGATATTCTTTTCTAAGATCGAAAAAACTTTTTACCACTTTCTAGTCCTCGCACACCGCAAGATCTGTAAAAAATTTCGCGCATAAAAAAATCTGATGAAATTTCTTTCATCAGATTTTTTATTTTAATTTTTAGAAAAAACCAAATCTTACTCAGTTCTAGCGTTTCTTCTATTGTCTTTAGAATCTCTATCACGGTTATTATTTCTGTTGCCGTGGTTTCTATTTCCCGATCTTTTGTCATTTCTCATTCTTCTAGGGGGCTTTCTTGAAAGAACTTTTCTTTCAATTGAAGTAACCAAAAGTGCAAAAATAATTACTGCGGCGTTAATCGCGAATATTTTTACAGCTAATTCTTTTTCGCCATCTTGGATCAGGTCATAAACCAGATAAAGAACTGCTAAATTGTAAATTAAGCCAAACACTTGTCCTAAGCGAAAGCTGAACACATTCGACATTAGATATTTGCTTTGCCATTGATGGCGGTAGTCTTGTTCTTTTTTTACAAGTTCAGGTGATACTGAAGAATTTTCTTGGTCTCGGTCTGAATAATAATTTGAAGATCTTTGTCTATTTTCTCTCATTTTGTTTTAGTTTAAAAGCTGCCAATTCATTATCTGACGCGACTTCATATCTATCTTGACCAAGCGCATAATGCTCTTCGGCAAAAGGGAATTTTTTAATTCTACCAAGCGCAAAAGTTGGAACTGATGCAAAGCCAGCAATAAATCTACGCACATATTTCAGCGCAAGTCGTGTTGATTTGACGAATGACAAGGGATTTAAGAATTTGAATTATAAGGTTCGGGTTTTTTAGAAAATGGTTGGTTGGTGAGGGTTGGCGTTCTAAGGTGAGGAGTTTTAGAAAGCAAAAAGTTTTTTTTACGAGAAAGTGTTTTTTGATAAGTATGGGGCAAACTAAGAATTATGGGTTGTTTTAAGATCGTATGGACCCCGTCGTTCGACGGGGTGACAAACTTTAATTTGCTCGAAGGGATAAATTTAGTTTGTCCGAAGGGGTAAATTTAGTTTTTCCGAAGGGGTAAATCTGGTGGTTTTGGTGTGAACCAAAAACTTATCACCCCGTCTTCACGGCGGGGTCCATACAGACTTAAAGCTGAGGTAATATTTTAATTACGGATAAAGGTTCACCGATTTTGTTTGGTCATCGCGGAATTTCTTTAATTTTTCTGCCAAAACCTCATCAAACAAAGCTAAAATTGCAATTGCCAAAAGCGCGGCGTTTTTGGCGCCAGCTTCGCCAATTGCCAAACAACCAACCGGAATTCCAGCTGGCATTTGAGCAATCGACAAAAGTGAATCCAGTCCTTTAAGCGCGCGGCTTTCAACTGGAACGCCCAAAACTGGTAAATCAGTTATTGCGGCCGCCATTCCCGGCAAATGCGCCGCGCCGCCAGCGCCAGCAATGATTATTTTTACGCCATTTTTTTTTGCCGATTCGCAAAATTCATAAAGCCTTTTTGGCGTGCGATGCGCCGAAATTATTTTGGTTTCAAAATTCACCTCAAAATCTTCTAAAATTTTGCAAGCGTGCTGCATGGTGGCAAAGTCGGATTTGCTGCCCATGATAATTGAAATCTTTGGATTTTGACTTTGTTTTTTAATCATTTTTTTTTGAGTAAAAGTAAGTTTTTAGAGCAGCGCGTTTCTCAATTTCTTAAACCTTGTTGATGAGCGGAATTTGTAATTCCGTTCAATTATTCATGTCGCAATTTTTTAAACTTGAACTAAGCGTGAGAACGTTGCAAACCCCGTCCTGCTCAGGATTTTAGTAATTCATACATATACTAAAATCACTTTTATATCCTATACCATACCCAAGTTCATGACCTCCGTCACCACAATTTACTCTATATATTCTAAATCTGCCATCTATGCAGGTTGCCGAAAAAACTCCATGAGATTTTTTATAACCGCCATTCCACCCAGCCATACATCCAGTTCTTTCATTATGGGCTATATAAGAGCTTGAACCAGATGCGTTTAGGAATGCGCCGAAGTTAAGACAGTTGTCGACACCATCGCAGCTACGTAGATATCTCATAGTATATCCCCAAACGTCACCGCACGCAAGTTGTCCTGAATGTTCTTCCGGAGAACCTGCAACACAACCTCTGCAAGCGGTGCAAGCATTAGAAATCTCTCCCCAAGAGCCGTTTGTGCCACAAGTTATTGTTGGAGCTAGATCTGTTCTGTCGTACGCATTTGTTCCGCAGCTATTGTCATAACTTCCAGAGGTACCTCCATCAAGAGCTTTTCCATATCCAGGTGGACAGCCTAGAGTTATAGTGGTGCCGACTGGAATATAAGTGTTGCCAGAGTAACTATATCCTGCTGGAATATCGTTTTTATTGCAATATTTTACACATTTTTTACCGCCATCATTTTCTATAGCGTCAAAATAAAGCTGATCAATGTAACCAAATCCATTTGGATTATATGAACAATTGTAGTTTTTGATCGCTGATTTGCGATTTGCATCAATATAATCTGATTCTAAATAACCGCTTTTGCAACTGCGTGTAGATGGTGAAGTGCCAACTGGAACATAGTGACTAGATGTATCGTAATTTGCATTACTCTCAAAGTCATCGTTAGAATCTGGAGTCTTGTTATCATCTAAAATAATGCCATTATTAGCAACGCATTGAGGAACTGCATTATCCCATTCATGAGTATTTTCATTACATTTTCTGGCCAAAGCATAATAACCAAGACCACTTCCAAAGGCTCGAACTCTTCTGTAGTGAGAAGCATCCTGACTAGAAAGGTCGACATTGGTTATATAAGCGGTAGATCCGAAATTTGTATCGGGCCAGTTAACGGTAATAATATGGTTATCTTTCGGATCAGAGATTAAATGTTGAGTTCGACCAGCTCCAATTCTCTCATCTCCAGTTCCTACGTTAGTATCGGTATTTACGGAATAGCCGACACATTTATTAACGCAGCTTGATGAAGTGGTGCTCCAAACATTTGCGGTTCCGTTGGCGACGATTACTGAGCGGCAAACTCTTTTTGGAACTGACTCAACTGTTCGAGTATCAAAAGCAAGGTTACGGGGAATTGTTGTTAATGCGCTATTTTCTCCACTGTCGGTGCGGTAAGGTCCGCTGTCGCTAAATGAAAATGGAGTGCCGTCTTTATCATTAAGTGCTGGATATGGATATCGATGATAGCCGCTTTCGCAACCGCCATTCCCAGAATTTGTTTTTACCACGCCATCAACCTGACCATTCAAAGGAACTCCAATTACTTCGTTCCAATAAGCCATACCGCTTCCGGGAGTGGGTGTTGTTATGGCATCGCATTTAGTAGTGCAAGGGTTTATAACTGGACCCCAATTTCCCATGTGATCACAATTACGTGTTGGGTTGATGCCGCTATTTGGATCGGAAGAAGTTTGGCCAACCCTAAAGAAGCCTAAATTTTCATTACCACCACCGCACGATCCAGTCGCAACTGATTCTGTTTGAATGCGAAGCGGACTTCTTGAAGCATTTGTGGCGGGGAAGGTTGCGCCACCAGAATTATGCCATTGCTGCCAATATAATGAAGATGTTGGATCTGCTGACGGATCAATCGCCGGACATTGAATTCTGACGCAAGCATTTGTTACGGCTCCCCATTGACCAATTTGGTTGCAAGATCTGGTTGGAGTGGTTCCACCAGTATAATCTTGAATTGGTCCAAAGAATGGTCCACCGGGAATCGAAGGGGTTGCAACTTTGGTGCCTGTGTTGATTGAAGTTGATCCATTTTTTCTAAAGCCAGTAATACAAGAAACAAAAAGACTCTGGGAAGTTGGGGTTTCTAAGAAATCATTGGTTTTGGTATAAGAATTCCAAGTAGCAAAACCATGTTCCGATCCTTTATCTTCACCATTTTCAAGAGCTCCATAACCACCTTGATAAAGACCAGTTGCATCTGGCCCATTTGTTGAAACTGCATCGCAGGTATAGCGTACGCAATGATTAGTAACGGTTGCATCCCATTGCGCTACTCCATTAACATTTAAACAACTTCTTTTTGGCGGAGTAATTACGCCAGCGCCATTTCTAGCGGCGCGCCAAAATCCAGTACAGGTTCCTTCAATATTGTTCATTCCAAAAACTCCAATTGGAAATTCAGCGTGGCCAGTTCCATCGCTGCGCAATCGATGTGAATTATGAACGACATTATTTATATCTGAAGATGAAGAGCCGTAATTAGAATTACCCAATGAAGATTGGATAAAATCAGGATCACTTGGGTTTGCGGTATTTGCCGTGGTGTTGTAGTCAATCTCGGTGCAAATTTTTGGAGTTGGCATGGTAACACAAAGACCAGCTTCGTGAGGAGTTTCGTTTCTAACTACCTGGTTTTCTGATAGTGTAACTCCTTCTGTATAAGCTACGCAATTACAACTAGGAGCTTTACCGCCTTCTGGACAAGAAGCAGGATTGGCTACCAAACATTTACCTCGAATTCCATCACTCATTTTGTAAGCTATAATCTTTCTTAATTTTTTTTCAAAACCAGAGCTGATACAAATTTCATTGAACCAGCCATAATAATTGCCATTTGCAGGAGTAGATAAATTGGAATTGACTACGGTCGAAGTTTCAGAAGTGGTGATCCCTTTTTTCTTATTGCACATACGTAGCAGAGTTTCGTTACAATTTTTTCTAACCGCAAGATATGAATCTATTGCTCGTCCTTCATTTTTCTCGGCTTGCATCGTTATTTCATTGGTGATGCATTCATTATTAAGTTGCGAACATTCTTCGCGTTGAACACAAAGATTATATGATTCTTTTGCGGAGTTGCAGGTTGGAATATTAACATTACTATTAGTCAATTTTATTTCTGCGCTACAGTTATCATCAACTGTACAACTATTATCAATTCCATTGGCACCAAATCCACCTAAGTAGCGGATCATAATAGAGGAATTGCTGTAAGTGCTTGCGGGATCAAGATAAAGTACCATTTTTTTAGGACCCGTTACTGGCAATGGTGATATAGTGGTGTTATTAATTTCTGGTAAAATTCTATCAACACATCCAATTCTCATTGGATTAAGATAGGCTCCGTTAATGTCTCTGATTTTACGGTAAAGACAAAAAATTGGTTTTGATCCCTCGTCATCATATTCTTTGCGCACAAAAATTTCTAAAGAATAGCTAACATTATTTACAGTGGTTGTTATTGTAGTGCTACCATTGGAATCGCCACCAGTATCTTCATAGCCGGTATATCCTATCCCTAAACTAAGTTTTTTTGCAGTGGCTCCAAATTGAACGGTAATTTCTGGATAGTGGAAATCAGTCGGCCCATATTCTTCATTAGCTACAATAGAAATTGAGCCACCACGAACTGTAGAAGAATTTAAAATATAAAGTGGCGGAGTAAAAAGTTTGGGAGAATTTACAACATTAGCTAAATTAAAAAGACGTGGCGTAGCAATTCTTAATGGAGTTTTGATACATTCCTGTTCTGGAAATAATTGATTATTTTTATCTAAATATCCTTTTACGGCGCTATTTGATGGTCGATTATTTTGAATATAGGGAATATGATTTGATCCACCGAGTTTGATAGCGCGCCATCTAGTGGCTTCAGATCTGTCATCAAAAGAACTTTTGCCGCCATCGCACGATCCATTAGATTTGCGTAAGCCAGAAATACAAGTTCCATCAATTAATTTTTCAGAATCATCAAGGAAATTCAGAGAATTGGAATCTGGATATGCTAATTGGCCTTTAACATCAAGGAAAGTACAAATTCGGTTACCGTGATATTTTACTGCTCTTATTCTAAGATAATCATCAATAATCTCGGTGCAATTTCTGGTATTACTATTAGGATTTTGAAACATATCGTCATCCATCATACATTGAGTTGGATCGGCATCAGTTACGGTAAGTTCGCGGCAAACATCATAGCCACAAACCTGATTTCTACAGACGCCGAATGCACAGCTAATGCCACATTCACGGGAACCGCATGTTTCAGATGTTCCATCATCGGGACGCATTGCATTCTTAAAGCGCAAACAAACAACTAGTTTATGAGTTCCGGAATTTCCTACAAAGTTAGTTACAACATAACCTTTATGATAAGCGGTATAGTCAGAAATATTGGAGTATAAATTTCCACCATTGCCACAAAGATAAATATAACCATTGCCGCGAGAACCATCACGAATAGCGCCACACAGACCGGGAGATCTAGTTTGGTCTGGTAATAAATAAGAATGATAATATCCCAGATCAAGTGTTCCCAAAAGTCCAAAATCAATTCTCGGGTGCGCGCCCCAACGAAAATCATCCATTTGTGATTGGGTATAACATAAATTATCCATGATTCTCAATATTCCACCACTACTAATTGATTTGTCCATCGGCTTAGGTCTATAAAACCATGAATCCATGGTATCAGAAGTTGAGCCGATTGTTCCGTCGTCAGATGGAGTTGAGGTTACGCATTCAGGTTGGGAATTATTGGAAGGTTGGTTGCAATCAATTGTAAGATAACAATAGCT
>Ga0214921_10009988_pt1 | contig 11840 bp, 8 predicted proteins | sample LL1505_MetaG_FD_177992 | JGI IMG/M metagenome (GOLD analysis project Ga0214921, IMG submission 177992) | Freshwater microbial communities from Lake Lanier, Atlanta, Georgia, United States - LL-1505 | ecosystem: Environmental > Aquatic > Freshwater > Lake | place: USA: Georgia | collected 2015-05-28
AAAGAGGGATTTAAGAACCTGACCGGCTGCCCCTGCGGGTGTATTGGGATCCGTTTTTCCTGTAGCTTTTTGAATAATATCCACCGTCGTACGAACCGCTGTTCGCGTTAAGGCCTGTTTTAACTTTGGTTCAAGGTCATTTTGAGGGCGTTCGACGGTGCCCGAAAGATTCACGGCCTCGTAGAGATATCCGTTTTCCTCGCGCCTAAAGCATTCACCTCCCGTCAACCCGTTTACTTTTGCGCCCAAATTGCGGTCGAGACCAAGTTGGATTTGACCACTGAGATTCTGACCGGTCACGCGAATTTGCCCCACGGCACGTAGCACCCCGGGAGCCTCTGCCATGATTCGGTTTATGTCGTAAACCCCTGGAAGGATGGAAAATTGCGCTTGGGCGGTCGTGATGGGGTTACTTTGTTGAAGCCTGTTGTCTCCCGTAAGGAGGGCTAATAATGCAAGGATGGTTTGGGATCCTTGTCCGGGCTCAAGTCTTGCACCCACTAGTTTGACCTGACCGCTACCCACCGGGTTGCCCGACTTCCATTCGGTCAGTTGAAACCCACCAGATATTTTGGCGGGTATCTCGAACAAGCCGACACCGATCTTACCACCAGGAACAGCCAGGTTTTGCCAACTCACTTGGCCTTGCGCCTGTGGAAGATTCCCTTGGGTAAAGCTGCCGGAAGCAGTCAGGGTCCCCCCAGATTTCGAACGAATTACTAACTCTTGCAGTTGCAGGATCGGGTCGAGGTACAGTCCTTTGGCTTGATCCAGATTCACTGTCCCAACCCAATCAAGAGGCGTGAGGATCTCCCCTTTTTTTAGCTCAAATTCGGTCTGTTGGGGAGTTGGCCTTAGCTCCACTTGAACACCCTGCACACCCCATCCGCTGGTCGCCGAAGAGGGCCTCAATCCAAAGCTTTGAATAAGTATCCTTCCGATCTGCACATCCTTTAGAAGTTCGGAGGTCGACTTCTTGTCAATCTGACCCTCCGCAGGAGCGATCCCCACCGGCAACACTTCGGGCTTTGTTCCTGGAGAAAGCGCCACGGAATCGATCATGATTTCAGGAAATCGAAGAATCCTGTCGAGCAGAAGCCGAACAGAGATGCTGGTTTTCACGTTCTGAATTTTCCACAACCAAGGACCGGGAGCGTCAGGACGACTCACAAACCCTCCGGAATGTACGGAGAACGAGGACCAGTTCATGGGATCCAAATCCCCCTCCGTCCTTAATGCAGACGAAAGCTGTTGCGAAGCTAGCCGTCGAAAATCATCACCACCCAGCCAACGAAAGATCAGCTTAGGGAGCAAGAGATAGGCCGCACCAGTCGACACCAGAACCAGGATCAGTCCTGCGGTCGCAAATTTGTACACTACCCCGCTTTTTTTATCGCTCATCAAGGCATTCTAATCAATTTGAGTCTCAGGTAAACGTCCAACCAGAAGATTATGCGGGCGGAGGGAATCGAACCCTCGCATCAAGCTTGGGAAGCTCGCAGGCTACCATTACATCACGCCCGCTAATGTATTGAAATTATCGTTACTTACCGTTCCTCAGGCAAACGGATTTTAAGGTCAAATCACGGCTCCATCTGGAACCACGGCCCCCTTAGGAATAATCACGACGCCGTCACGGACATAAAAATTTGGTCCATCCATCTCTGCAGGCTTTCCTGCAGCTCGAATCGTTACACGCCGCCCGATTCTGACATTCTTATCAATGATCGCATCTTCGATGACGCTTCCACCTCCAATACCAATGTCAGGAAGGTTATTGCTGGCGTTTCCCTGTCTCTGGGTTGCTGTTTCGAAATAATCAGCCCCCATCAAGACAGATCTTCGGATTTTACAATCCGAACCGATCCGTTGACGGATTCCCACCACAGCATCGTCCAAAACACTGCGTAGAATCATGCATCCATCCGAAATGATCGCCCGGTTCACCTGACTATTTTCTACCACCGACCCTGGCAAGAAACGGGCCCGAGTGTAGATCGGAGCCGAGCTGAGCCCGAAATCAAACTTAGGAGATGGCGCCAATAGATCTAAATTGGCCCGATAAAAGGCTCCGATGGTTCCAATGTCCTCCCAATACCCGTCGTAAATATAGGCGGACACCCTTCTATTCCGGATCGCCTCCGGCAAAACATCCTTTCCAAAATCCTGTCCTTGGGTCGCACCTAGACATTCCCGCAAACTCTCACGACGAAAAATGTATATCCCCATGGAGGCCAAGTATGGGCGTCCTTTCGGCATCCCCTCCCCCCCAGTCAGGCCGGATAAAATTTTGGGATCCTTGGGTTTCTCGACAAATTCCGTGATCCGATGTTGGTCGTCCACCCGAAGGAGGCCGAGCCGGGGGGCGCTCTCTTTATCCACCGGAAGGGCGGCTACTGTGATGTCGGACCCGGAGGAAATATGCCGCTCCAGCATTTTACGAAAGTCCATCCGGTACAGCTGGTCTCCGGACAAGATCAAGACGTGCTCATGGGGATGATTGTCGAAGTGAATCAAACCCTGCCGAACTGCGTCGGCCGTGCCTTGATACCATTCCGTTCCTTCACGAGTCTTTTGGGCTGCTACAATCTCGATAAAGCCTCGCGGGACAAAGTCATCAAAGCGGTAACTCTGCTGCACGTGCCGATGAAGAGATGAACTGAGATACTGGGTCAGAAGAAAAATGCGCTTGATGCCGGAATTCAGGCTGAGGCTGATCGGGATATCCACCAAACGGTACTTCCCGGCAATGGGAACAGCAGGCTTGGCTCGCTCCATGGTTAAGGGAAATAAACGGTTTCCCTCCCCTCCGCCCAAAATCACGCTCAAGACCTGATCCGGGCCAACGATAGTGGATAGGCTCATACATTGACCCTATCGAACCCCCTAGCTAGAACAAGATTACGATGTGTGGAATTGTTGCCTATGTCGGACCTCGGGATGCCCAACCCATTCTATTGGATGCTCTGAGCCGTCTGGAGTATCGGGGATATGATTCCGCTGGATTGGCCATCCTGAACGGGAAAGGCGTGGAAGTCCGTAAAAAGAGTGGGCGCATCCAGGAACTGGCCTCGGTCTGCCAGAAAAAACCGGTCAAAGGACAAATCGGTATCAGCCACACCCGCTGGGCTACCCACGGCGGCGCGACCGATGAAAATGCCCATCCTCATCTAGATGCCTCGGGTCGACTCGCCCTAGTTCATAATGGGGTGGTTGAAAATTATCTGGAATTAAAAGCCAAACTTGTTTCGAACGGACACAATTTTGCTTCCGAAACTGATACGGAAGTACTGGCCCATTTACTCGGCGATTCCTTTGCAACCAGCAAAGCCAAGGGAGAGGACAAATTGGTGGATGCTGTCCGATCTGCCATCAAGCAAGTGCAAGGCACGTTGGGTATTGCCGTGATCCACACCGATCTGCCGGGTTTGGTCGTGGGAGCCCGTCGCGGAAGCCCCTTGGTCATTGGCATTGGCGAAGGAGAAAACTTTCTTGCCAGCGATACCCAAGCCCTGGCCCCGTACACCAACCGCGTGGTTATTTTACAAGACCAGGAGGTAGTAGCTCTGAAAGCGGAGCGCTACGACATTGCCTCTCCCCTCGGCATTCGCTCCAACATTAAAATCGAGGAGGTTGAGAACAGCATAACCGCCAGCGACAAAGGCCAATACCCCCACTACATGCTCAAGGAGATTTTTGAGCAGGCTTCCTCGATTCAGAATGCCTTCCGTGGACGTCTTGATCTAGATGAAGCGACAGCAAAATTGGGCGGCTTAAATCTCTCGACTACGGAACTACGAGCAGTTGAGCGGGTCTCTGTCCTGGGTTGCGGCACAGCCCTGCATGCGGGAATGGTGGGCAAGTATCTAATTGAGCGCCTTGCAAAGATTCCTGTCGAGACCCATTACGCTAGCGAGTTTCGCTATGGTGACTCCCCCACCTCTCCCCACACCCTATTCTTTGCGGTCAGCCAATCCGGGGAGACAGCGGATACCTTGGGAGCCCTCCGGGAGGCCCAACGTCGCGGGTTCCCTTGCTTGGGGATCTGTAATCATGTGAGCAGCACAATAGCGCGGGAGAGCAACGGAGGTGTCTACATGCACTCCGGACCCGAGATCGGCGTGGCCGCGACGAAGTCCTTCACCTCCCAAGTCGCGATCTTCACCTTGCTTGGGCTGCTTTTGGGGCGATTGCACTCCCTTTCTGCGTCGAATGGGCGGGAAATTCTACAGGCTATCGAATCCCTACCAGAGAAGATTGAGCAAGCTCTAGGTTATTCGGAAGAAATCAAAGAAGTGGCCAAGCAGTATGCCGAAACAAAGTCCATGCTGTTCCTCGGAAGGTTGGCCAACTTTCCCATCGCTCTTGAAGGAGCGCTAAAAATGAAGGAGATCACCTATATTCATGCGGAGGGTTATCCCAGCGCCGAACTGAAACACGGAGTGATCGCCCTCATTGACAAGGAAACCCCCACGGTGCTCATTGCCACCCGGGACGGAGTGTACGATAAGAACTTGGGCAGCCTTCAGGAGATCAAGGCTCGTGATGGACGGGTTATCGCCGTGGCTCATGAGACCGACACGAAAATCAAAGACTTGGCGAATGCAGTACTACCTGTTCCCGAAACCCATCAACTGATCCAACCCCTTTTGAATGTCATCCCCCTCCAACTCCTCTCTTACCATACCGCTGTCGCGTTGGGCCGGGACGTGGATAAACCGCGAAATCTTGCAAAATCCGTAACGGTGGAGTGATTCCTAGGCTTTCGGATGCTTAAGCGGAGGCATCCCCCCTTCTTCGGAAGCTTTTGCTAAATCGGTAAGCCACATTCACCCTCCTTGAGGATTGCTCATTGGCCGAAACAAGGTATTTTCAAATAATTGAGGCCCTATCGTCTAGCTGGTTAGGACACGGCCCTCTCAAGGCCGGTGCACGGGTTCGAGTCCCGTTAGGGCTAGTGAATAAAATGAATTCAAGTGTTGATTCGCGGTTCATTCTCGGTTGAAATTCTTATTCCTCGGAATGAAAACCAAGCTACTTACACGCAATCATAACAATCCCAAGCTCTCCATCCTACGCGAGATCAAGAAAAGCCAGGGTCTTTCGGTCACAGAATTATGCCAGCGCGTTGGTCTCTCCTACATGGGGATTAAGCAACATTGCATCGGTCTGGAGCGGGAGGGTTACCTTGATACTTGGCGTCGCCCGAAGGGTATGGGACGTCCGGAAAAGGCCTATCGCCTAACCGATGGGGCCAAGGAGTTTTTCCCCAGCCGATATCCCCAGTTTAGCCTACAAATTTTGGAGTCGGTGAAGGAGATCTACGGCTCGCTTGGACCGGAAAAAATTCTGCACAATATCTATAAGGCTGAAACCCAACGCTATGAAACCAAGCTGGAGAAGCTCGACGGAGAGTCTCGTTTTCGTGGCCTCACCCAGTTACGTGAAGAGGATGGCTATATGGCGGAATACTCCTTTGATAACACCAACCGCATTCATCGGATCACCGAATTCAACTCCGCCATTCAGGACTGCTTGGACGCTTTCCCCATGATCCGTGACTACGAGAGACAGATGTTTGAAAAAATTCTCCGAACTAAAATTCGACGTGATGAGGAAAGGATCTCTGGTCTTTATCGGTGCACCTATTCCGCGGCCTCAGTCTCTTGATTTACTCGTTCTCTTCATAATCTAAAACGGGCATTGCCCGGCCTTCCAACGAGCCCGAATAGGGCCATGACGAGTCCTCCCTCAGACTCCTAGTTTACTCTCGATGGTCTGACGTGAGTGTTGGGCTCCCACAAACTGCTCCGTCACCTTGCCTCCCTTGAAAATAAAAAAAGCCGGAATGGATTGAATGCCATACTCAGCAGCCAAGGCTTGTTCCTGATCCACATTCACTTTACCGACCACTACCTTCCCCGGATGATCCTTTGCAATCTGCTCCAACAAGGGAGCCACCATCCGGCAAGGACCACACCACTCGGCCCAGAAGTCCACCAGAACAGGGACGGATGACAAAAGGACAAGTTCCTTGAAATTGGCTTGGGTCAATGTGACGGTGCTAGCAGAGGACATGAGATTACTTTTGTAAAAAACTCATTAAAACAATCCCGAACGAAATCATTGAGGCAAGCAAGGCAGCGATCGCCAAAGCCGTGCTGGCCCCATCGGTATCGACTACAGTTCGAACTGCCGGTCCAGCCGCGGAGGCGGTCTTTAATCCAGCTACTCCGGTTGTACTGGGTTTTAGCCCGGGACTAGAGCCAGGGGTCTGGGTAGCTGGTGAAGCAGGTCCTGTCCCTATGGCTGGCATAGCGGGCTTGGGTGTAGTAGCAGCGGGACCCGGCGTGCTGGGTGTTGCCCCAGTCGGCTTGGACGCAGCTGCCGCTGCTCCGGCCGGCCGAGGCGGCAAAGAGATCCTCATGGTCTCCTTCCGAAGATCTGCTGGTGGTTTAGGGGCGGCTGTAGGCGCAGTCGGCGAAGCAGGTGGAATCGCTGGGGCACTCGGGGTAGCTACTGCCCCGGGAGGCTTAGGAATTTGAGGGACTCCAGGTAGCCCTGGCGGCTTAGGTAATGCCTGTCCGGCGGGAACACCCGGGATGGGCGGCTTCGGCATTGCCGGAGGGGCCAATCGCATGGTCTCTTTTTTTAAACCAGGAGGGACTTGGGTCTGTGCTGGCATTTTAGGCGCGGTCGGCAACGTTAACCCTGGAGGCTTGGGGGCAACGGGAGCCTGGGGAATTCCAGGCGGTTTGGGTGGAGCAGGAATAGCCGGCACACCTGGGGGCTTGGGAGGTGTTGGTGACAATGGTGCTCCGTCAGGCATCTTGAAATGAAACGATTTTCACTAGCCAGGGTCAAACTATTTACGCAGATAAATACAGAGTTGTGAAAAGTTATTCACACCAAACCTTTATCCCAAAAATGACAAAAAGCATCACTCCATTCCCTTCCCCGAATATTCCTTTTACGCCGTTCTGATCGGGATTCCATAGTTTCGTCGCTCTTCAATTGGTCCAGAATTGTCGACACCCAGGCACTTAAGTCACCAGCTTTCAAAACCCGCCCATCCCCAGCATCCCGTATAAGCTCACCAGGTCCCCCTTGGTCCGAAACAATCACCGGAAGGCCTGAGGCCAAGGCCTCTACCACAACATTGCCGTAAGTGTCGGTGGTACTTGGAAAGACAAAGAGGTCAGCCGAGGCGTAAGCCTGCGAAAGCTCATTTCCATGCAAAACTCCTGTAAAGACGGCACCCTTCAACCTCTTCTTTAATTCAGCCAAATAAGGCCCCTCCCCCACAAAGGCAAAAGTCACCCTGGTTTCTGCCGTGACGGCCTGAGCCACGCGGGCCAAAAACTCCAATTCTTTCTCCTTAGAGATTCGCCCAACATAAAGAACCACCTTCCCCACCGCCCCCCTGCGAGTCCAGAAATCCGATTGATGATGGCGAAGATGGAAAGCTTCCGTATCCAAACCTCGGGGAAGAATTGCAATCTTCTCTTGGGCCATTCCACGCTCCACCCATCGATCGGCATAGCTCTTGGAGTTTACGTACACCCGATCCACCTGACTGTAAAACCACTGCATGTAATTCCAGGCGATTCCCTCCACCAAAGGGTCGTCATCGCTTAAGAAGCGAGCGTACTGTGGAAAGTCCGTATGGTAGATGGCGCTGGTTCTTAATCCGAGAAGCCTCGCCGTCATCAATCCAACGAGACCTATTGGACCTGGGGTACTTAGAATCAGTTCCGTATATCCCTTACGGGCTACATGATCCACAAACTCAAGGAGCGGGGGAAAACTGAGTTTCTGTAGTTCGTACTCCGGAATTGTAAATTCGCCCACCGGCTGAAAATTCACCACCCCTTCCTCAGGATTCATCCCCATACGGCTTGTAAGAATGGTGATTTCGGATCCGTTTTTTCGTCCTGCCTCCGCCATGGTCCGAATTGTCCTCGCGACCCCGTTTACATCCTCGAGAGTATCCGTACACCACCCCTTGGAGTGATTTGTCAGGGAAAGTGGTCGTGCTCCAAGCAAACGATCCGCTACGGAACCAAGCAAAGGACGATCCGTTCGGAGAGAATGAAAGGAATATAAATACGGTGCCGTAGCCAGCCCAAGAGGAATCACACCAGCCAATGGTTCCAAACCTCCCAGCACATCGCCCTTCTGAACCTTATCAAGAAAACGGAGAACAATCCGGTAACCGACATCATTCATCACTTTGGAGGCCAGTCGAAAACTCCTCCGCTCAGCCTCCTTCTCCTCCGATAAAACCTTTTGCAACTCCTTCCGGGTGGCGGGCTGGGTTAAGTACGCGGAGAGCTCTTTGTTCAAACCACCTTCGGGTGATTTCCAGAAATCAAACAACTTCCCACTAACCACCAGTTCCACGGCCGCTTTGGCCTTGTCCATGAAACTCATTTCCATGGGATTTTCCCCCGCTAGAAATCGGTTAGCGATTTGGAGCAATAGGGCAGATCCCTTGGGGGCCCGATGCCCCACTTTTTCCCGCAAATAATCGAAGACGACGTGAAAAAGGCCATTCACATATCGCGTTGGGTCGCCACCTTCGCCGAAGACATTCCCCTGCCCATTCTCGATGGCGCGCAGGAAAGTTTCGACATCCTTCGCATGAGGAACCTCTGTCCAAACTTTTCCCGCATACAACCCGCAATGGTCATTCGATCCACCCATAAGGGATTTTTTCCAAGGATCGGTATAGGTAGGCTCGATCCCATGGATCGAAACCAGGTGTTGGATTTTTTCCGGAGTTAGCCCACGCAAGCAGTCACGGGCGATTTCTTGTGCAAGTCCATTACGTAGTCCGTTGACGGATTCAAAACCCCGAAAAAGTAGGATCAACTTTTCGAAGTGCTCTGGTTTGAATTTACCATCCAAGTTAAAAAGGGGATGCGCAACAGCATGAACAATTCGTTCCTGTCGAAGAAACTTCGCCAACTCGAAGATGCTTCCCCTTATTCTTTCCACCTCCCCGTACTGTCTTTCGTCGAGATTCCAGGCCAAGAGATGCACCTTACATCGATCCTCGGGAAAATAGGTGGTCACCTCGACACCAGGAATGAATCCCTCGCATCCACGCAGTTCCCGAGCTCCACCCAGGGTATTGTGATCCGTTAGAGTGACAAAGTCATAACCCTGTTTCCGGAGTAACTCGTAAAGCTTTCGTGGCTGGGACAGTGAATCCGGGATTCCCGCCTTGCGCAAAATCCATTCGGTAGGACGGTCAGAATATCGGGAATGGAGATGAAGATCACACTTGGACATGTTCGGCGTAGGAAACCGAACGATATCCCCGGTCGGCTAATTCTTCGAGCAAAACCCCTACCTGTCGCCGAACGAATGGCACCTCCAGATCGTATGGGTGGAGACTAAGTCGAACCAAATCCCTGCCAGCCCAGACAGACTTCCAAAGGGGGTGCCATACCGAAGCCAAGCCCCTCCTCCATGCCGAGCGGAGACTATAGGCCCCGGCCCAAGCGGGTTCCCGTACCCCATCCACCAGATGGACTAACTCCCGCAAGCGACAGGTGTAAGCAAACCCCTTTTTCCTTAATAAGGGTTCTAGGGAAGTGGGATAAAGCCAACCGGGAGCGACAAACCCAGTCGCAGTCCAACCAAGCTGACGCCATATTGCCAAAGCAGCATCCAACCGCCTTTCCGCTTCCTCTGTGGGTAGATTAAAAAACTCTGCTTCCTGGTTACTGTAGACACGGGTCCACCACCAAGATTCCTGCGGCAGTTTCTCGCGGTCATGGAAGTAACCGTGGAGTGCTAAGTCATGCCCTTCCTTTTGCCAACGTTCTAGAGTCTTTACGCTCTCGGGACACTGATCAACACCGGTACCGTGATGGTATTTTGGAATGACCAAGATCGAGGCATGACCAGGACAACGAGAAAGACAAAACTTTAATTGCTCACCAATATGGATCCGGCTACCGGGATGAAAATCGTGCAAGGAAAGGAGGAGCTTCTGCGCTCCCTTTTTATGACGTCTCCCACCCGTTCTTTGTAGATCCTTGCCGTAAAGGAGCGGCGACTCCACCAAATCCTTGACCACTGTGCAAAGGAAAACCCGCTCCTTCGAGTGTTGTCGAAATTTGGTGACTTCCTTGCGATCGGTAACGCGAAAACCGTACCGCGCAAACATCCTTTCCCCTCGACGGTCACCCCGTGTGACAATTTGACCATAAACACAACGTACGCCGGATTCTGCCATAACCCTGAGAAACGCATCGATCAGCGTTCGCACCGCTTCCACACTCCTCACACTTGGGAGGAGGTTGACGTGAAAATGGGCTGCTTCTTTAGGTTTCTGGGGAGTCTCCCTCCATCCACGCAACAGAAGCCAAAGGAGGTATTTACGGCTGGCATTGTTGTAGAAAAAAAGAAAACCCCCTACTGCCCTGCCCAGCCAATTTAGGAATTGCGACCGAACATAAGCATCGTGCTTGGCGACGTTCTTGGAGGCGGTCAGATAGCCTTCAATATGTCCCTCTTCGTTTTCCAGCACAAAACAGCACTCTGGTTCCGCATCAGTATAGGGAGAGGTTAGAAAATCATTAAATAGTTCCCGATCCTGAAAAATAGGCTCGATCGGATTCCCTAAAAACCCGGTATCTCCACATATCCTACGCACAAAGGGGCGGTCAGCTTCCTGATAGGGGCGAACGCGGAAGCTCATGCCAGCCTGCTTATTCGTTGGCATAAACCTTCATCTGTCGCGTGAAGGTTTTCTGCCAGCTGTAGTTTTGCCTCACAAAGTCGGCCGCTTTCTCTCGATCCGATGTTTTCAGGTTCCTGATTTTTTTCGCTACCGCCTCCGCTAGGCCACTACTGCTTCGATCCAAGGTCCAGCTTTCATGATCGGCAGCCTGCTCATCCATCGCCCCTCCACGAAAAGCCACCGTCGGCAATCCACATCCTTGGGCCTCGAGCGAAACCAATCCAAAAGTCTCCCAGCGACCCGGATGAACCAAAAGATCAGCCGCTCGATACCAATCTGCTAATTCCTGTGGATTATGCAGAAACGGAATACGGCGAACCTGAGGGGTATGATGACAAAACTTCTCCACGATATCGGTCATTTGACCATCACCGATCATCACTCCCATCCATGGGTCGCCGTGAAACTGATTAAGCTTAATCCAACTCCTCAACAATAAAGCTGTATCCTTGTCTGGGGAAAAGCGCCCCACATAAAGCAAGACCGGACGATCGGTGGGGAGGCCAAGTTTACGGCGTATTTCGAGGCGATCCCTAACCCGGTCGGGTTGATAAACCGAGGTATCAACTCCTAAGGGAAGGTGGATCAGGCGCCTCACCCCCCATCCATCCAGCACCCGCATGAGATGATGGCTCCCCACAAAGACTCCCTTTCCCTTGTCTGCAAGATTTCGCAGATAATCCCCTGCCACCCGCTCCACCCATTTCCTCGCCCAAGTGCCAGCAAACTTGAGAACCGTCCGCAACATCGCATCCGGAAAGTGGGAGTGATAGAACATGTAGAAATCCGATCCCCTTCGGTTGGCCCAGTTTCTAGCTAGCATGGCCGCATGGTAAGGATCGCCAGCTTCAATGATTTCCGGGCTCTCCCGGTAAAGAATTTGCAGAAGACTGGGGAGATCCAGCATCCAGCGATAACGGGATGTTCGGTTCACCAAGGGACCTCGAACCTTCCAGATTTTCCCGCGCCCCCCCTCCACCTGTTCAGTTTTGGAACCCGGAACGATCATCAGGTGCTCGTGAGGAGTGTGGTCTAGAATAAATTGGCGTTTAGCCTGTAGGTACGATTTCACCCCACCACCCAT
>Ga0214921_10009989_pt1 | contig 11840 bp, 9 predicted proteins | sample LL1505_MetaG_FD_177992 | JGI IMG/M metagenome (GOLD analysis project Ga0214921, IMG submission 177992) | Freshwater microbial communities from Lake Lanier, Atlanta, Georgia, United States - LL-1505 | ecosystem: Environmental > Aquatic > Freshwater > Lake | place: USA: Georgia | collected 2015-05-28
AACGAAGGATTTAACATCTTTTTTGTGGCGAAGCAGCTCGTGAATTTCATCCTTTAGTTTTCCTGTTCCTATGCCATGGATAACAGTTATTTCTGTTAGCTTGTGGGCAAGTGCCTCATCATAGAATTTTTCGAATGCCTTGAGTTGCATGTCAAGAATCTGTACAGGAGATAAATGATCGTGCTGGTCTGATAATTTATCGGCATGAAGATCAATCAACGTTCTGATTGGGGGGAGATTTGCCTTAATTTTATCAGCAGGATAAACCTTAAAACCTGCAGCTGATAGCCTATTCATGTCAAAACGATCCTCCACTTTTTCTTTAATGGGATAGGTCTCAAAAAGATTGATGTTAAAGGAAGCCTTTTGAGCCTTAAGAACATCTTCAGATAATTTGAAAATCTGCTTGGGCTTTGGTTTGAACTGGACCTCAAAATGCACCACCCGTTTCTTATCAACGGATGCGAGGGAAAAGTCAAACTCCATCCTTGGTTGATCATTCAGGTTTTCAAACGGAAGGTCAAACAAATACATTTCGTCCAGGGCTCGTATGCTGTTGCGAAGATCAAGCTCTTTTTCATTTCCATAGTAAATGGAGAGTTCAAAAATAAGGTCATCATCTGTATGGTTCAATACATATATGCGATAATAAGAAATGATGTCATCATCAAAAACATCTTTATCAAGAACGGGATAAAATGATAGCCAAACACCGTCTCGTTCAATGAAACGCTTTACGTTTTTTTCTTTTCTGGGTGGTTCGGTGGTTGAAGCGGAAGACTTTTTTTTGAATTCCTTTGGTGCCGTGAAGTCTTGATAATAAGGAAAATCAATTTGATCAGCATATACGGGAAAACTAACGCCCCCCACTTCAATCAGCAGCATTTTCTTGTCAATCCACTCCACAACTGAACCACGCTCACCAGTGGCAAGGACCATTATTTTATCTCCCTCCTGAAATTTCATTGATACAAAGGTAGTCTCAATCTCGTTATTTGTTCAACTTACTCTTGTTCTTGCCATAAAGGAGATAAATAGAAAGCCCAAAAGCCATCCAGCCAAAAAACACAAGCCAGCTTTTGGCAGGAATCTCTACCATCAGGTACATGCAACAGACTACTCCTAGCACAGGAATAAGGGAATACTTCTTGACAAAAGAAAGTATAGCAAGCATCCCGGCCAGCAACATAAAAATGATAAACAGTATTTCCTGATACCCTTCAGTTCCAATCTGTGTAATTGCCTGAATGGTTCTTTCCTGAAACAGGTAAATAGTAAGGACATAGATCAATGGGAAAATATATTGAGCATTGATGTATGGAATTGAGAATTTTCCTTTTTGCTTCTCAATCCTTGGCAGCAGCAGCACACCGCCACTTACCAAAACGAATGCAAACAAGGTACCAATACTGGTAAGATCAGTCACCAACTTGTCATCAATAAAAAGTACAAGACCGGCAACCAATACACCGGCCACTATAGTGGAAAATCCTGGAGTATGGTATTTTTTATTGACCTTACCAAATGCGTTTGGAAGAAGCCCATCCCTGCTCATCGCCATCCAGATCCTGGGTTGTCCTATCTGAAAAATCAACAATACACTGGTGGCTGCAACCACAGCACTGACTGAAATAAAGAAACCAAATTTCTGCATGTTGATTCGCTCGAAAACAAAGGCAAGCGGGTCAGAAACATTAGCGAACTCGGAGTAGTTGACCAATCCGGTAATGACCATTGCAATTACAATATAAATCACCGTGCAAATGATCAGGGAATAGATCATTCCTTTGGGAAGATCCCGTTGAGGATTGGCACACTCCTCAGCCGTGGTAGAGATTGCATCAAACCCAATATAAGCAAAAAATACAGCAGAAACACCTTTCAAAACACCTCCCATTCCATTGGGTAGAAAAGGAGTCCAATTGGCGGTGGTGCCATTAGAAAAAATAAACCAAAACCCAACAGCGGCGATCAAGACAAGCACCACGATTTTGATCATCACCATTGCGTTAGCGGTACTTTTGCTCTCCTGAATACCGATGTAAGCCAACATCGAAATGAGCGCAACGATCACAAATGCAGGCAAATTGATGATAAAAGGAATGCCTAAAATTCTTGGGGCATTGGTGTAAACCATTCCCGAAACATCTGCACCAGTTGCCAAGGCTGCATCATGAATATTACTGGCAGTCTGATAACCTACCGTTAGCCAATTGGGAAGATCAAGACCCATGGTATGGAGGATATTGTTGAAATAGGCACTCCACGAAATGGCCACAACAATATTTCCAATGGCATATTCTAAAATGAGTGCCCAGCCAATTATCCAGGCAACTACTTCACCGAAACTCACATAGGAATAGGTATATGCACTGCCTGCAACAGGTATGCGTGAAGCAAACTCTGCATAACAGAGTGCTGTAAAACCGCAAGTGATCGCAGTAATAACAAAAAGGAGAATAACACCGGGTCCGCCATTGTAGGCTGCTGAACCGATGGTTGAAAATATACCACCACCAATCACAGCCGCAACGCCCATTAGCGTAAGGTCTTTGACATTCAAAACACGATGCAAGCCAGTAGCCCCCTCTGGGCCGGCATGCAATGATACCTCTCCATTAAGGTCCTGTAAATTCTTTTTCCTGAAAATATTTCCCAAAATATGTGGTTTTATTTGTCTCTTTTGATAAGATAATGCGCCAGGTCAACCAATGATGCTTTTCTTTCCTTCGATACAGCAATCTCGTCAAGGTGTATAAATGCTTTTTCAAGATACTGTTCCTTGAGTGCATTGGCCCAAAGGTCAATGCCACAGGCCTTATAGATGGCAAGTACTTTTTCAACTTTGTCCTTGTCTTCGTGTTTCATGAGCTGGTGCAATTCGGCAAGCATGTCCCCTTTTGCGGTCTCAAGTGCATGAATCATCAAAAAAGTCTTCTTGTTGCTTTGGATATCACCCCCTACTTGTTTTCCAAATTTGCTTGGGTCTCCAAAGGCATCAAGATAATCGTCCTGTACCTGGAAGGCGATACCCAGGTTTCTTCCAAATTCATAAAGATGTTGCTGATTACCCTCGCTTGCTCCGCCGATGATGGCACCCAACTGAAGGCTGGAAGCCAGCAAGACGGAGGTTTTTAACTCAATCATATTCAGGTATTGATCCAAGGATACCTGATCCTGATGTTCAAAGTCCATATCAAGTTGCTGTCCTTCGCAAACTTCTTTGGCCGTTTTATTGAAAAGATGCAATGTTTTCTTGATGTAAGAAGGGTCAATTTTGTTGAGGTAATCATAGGCAACCACCATCATCACATCTCCACCCAGCAATGCTGTTGGTTCTCCATGTACAGCATGCACTGTTGGCTTCCCCCTGCGCAGTGGAGCCTTGTCCATGATATCATCATGAACCAGTGTGAAATTGTGGAAGAGTTCAACGGCGGCAGCAAGATGGTAAGCATCTTGTTTGATTTCGCCAAACAGCTCATTGCCCATCAAACAAAGGACTGGCCTGATTCTTTTTCCTGAGTTGGAGAGAAACTCTTCCAATGGATCATATAATGTTGCAGGAAAGGCAGGGAAATGCCTATGGCTAAAATAAGATTCGAATGATTGTTGTAATGTTTCAATGCCTGTCATAAAGTGCCTTTGTAAAGGTGCTCTAAGATAGCAAATGAAGTGTTCTTCTGCTTATTTTTTCTTTTTCTTGGGAGCAGTAACCTTGAAATCTACATCCAGCATCCATTCATAATCCAGCTGGCGCTTGGTCAGGTTGGCTGAAATAACTTTGATCTTTACCGGATCGCCAATGCGGAAAGCCCACCCACTTCTTCTTCCTATAAGTGCATATTCGGTTTCGTGGTAAACAAAGTCATCATAATCCAAAAGAGATGTTGCTGAAACCAAGCCCTCACACTTGTGGTCAATGGTTTCTGCCCAAAAGCCAAAACTTGCGACACCCGATATGACTGCCTCAAATTCATCTCCGATGAACTGGCGCATGTATTCTACTTGCTTGTATTTATTGGCCGCTCTTTCGGCATCCATGGCAGCACGCTCACGTTCACTGGAGTGCACACATTTTTGTTCCATTTTCTTGTCTGGCTCAGGATCTCCGTTTAACACATCAGTGAGTACCCTGTGCACCAACACATCTGGATATCTTCTGATAGGTGATGTAAAATGACAATAATGCTCAAATCCAAGGCCATAGTGACCGATATTCTTGGATGTATAAACCGCCTTGGCCATGGTTCGGATGCCCATTTGTTCAAGCACACGTTGTTCCGGCAATCCCTTTACTTTGGTCAACATCTCATTGAAAGATTTTGCGATCAGTTCAGGAGTGGTGGTCAGGAAATGATAACCATATTTCTTGGCAAATTCAACGAAAGGAATCAGCCTGTCTTCATCAGGCTGGTCATGGATCCTGTAAGGAAATGGCAATGGTTTGTTGGATACTTTTATTTTCGCAACTTTCTCTGCAATGGTGCGGTTCGCAAGCAACATGAATTCTTCAATCAGTTGATGGGATTCCTTGCTTTCCTTTATTACAATGCCTATGGGTTTGCCCATATCATCCAACTTGAACCGTACTTCCTGGGATGAAAAATTGATGGCACCTTCCTTCATCCTTTTTTTACGCATCGACTTGGCCAATTCATTGAGGAGCAACACTTCTTTGTCATAAATGCCGGTGTTGGTTTCTATGATTGTTTGTACATCCTCATAAGTAAAACGATGGTTGGAATGAATGACCGTTCGGCCAATCCAAACGTCTTTGATCTCGCCTTTTGACGTCATTTTAAACACACAGGAATAAGTGAGTTTATCTTCATGAGGTCTGAGGGAGCAAAGTTCATTGGAAATTTTTTCTGGCAACATCGGAACAACCCTGTCTGGCAAATAAACAGAAGTTGCTCTTTCAAACGCCTCCTCATCCAAAGCAGAATCAGTTTCGATGTAATGGCTCACATCGGCAATATGAACGCCCAATTCCAACATACCATCATCTACCCTGCTAAAGCTTAGGGCATCATCAAAATCCTTTGCGTCTTCAGGATCAATGGTAAACGTGAGAACATCCCGCATGTCTCGCCGTGCATCAACATCAGCTTTGGTGATGGCTGAAGGAATCCTGGCAGTTTCCTCCATGACGTTTTCAGGAAACAGGATAGAAAAACCTTGCTGAATCAGTATCTCTTTCATGGCAAGATCTCCCTCCATTTCTCTGGTGATTACTTGAATCACTTCACCTTTAGGGCGTTTGTCATCCTTCTCCCAGGAAACAATTTGAGCGATTACTTTTTCTCCATCCTTGGCACCATTCAATGATTGCAGTGGTATAAAAAAATCTGGAATCGGCTTCTCTGTATCTGGGATAAAGAAGGCAAAGTCTCTGTTGACTTCAATTTTGCCCACAAATTGTTTTTGCTTTCTCTCGATGACCTGGGTAATTTTTCCCTGCAATCGACCTGCTCTTATATCCCCTTTGGTTACCTCAACCCTTACATGATCGCCATGAAAAGCCCTGTTGAAATCATTGGGCCTAATGATGATGTCCTTCTCGAGACCGGACACAACAACAAAACCCATCCCAGATCTTGTGATCTCGAACTGACCTTTGTAAAGCGGAACTTCCCGTTTATATTCCTTCTTCCTGTTCTTTTTTCCCATAAAATTCGTTTGGATATCTCCTTATCAAATCAGCAAATTGCTGTTCCTGCCCAAAAAGGAACTTGATGGTGATGGGCAAAACAAAAAAAGGAAGATTTTCTATTTTATCACTGAATTTGATCAGCCGCACGGCATCTTTTTCTGTAGTAAGAATGATTTTGTGATCATCATGAATGCCATCCAATCTCTCCTTGATATCTCCCAGATCATCAATGCTGAATATATGATGATCACTGTAAAACAAGGCATCATATGTTTTTGTAGCCTCGTGTATATATTGTGTAAGGGGTTCTGGATTGGCAATTCCACATACCAGCAAAACCTCTTCTTCCTTGGACAAGCTACGCTTTTCTTTTGTTACAATATGATAAGGAGTATTGTATTCAATGTGAGTGAAAAAAACCTCCTGGCCAGGCAGAGGGTTCAATTCCTTCATGATCAAAAAGCGTTCATGTTCTGAAACAACAGCAGGGCATTTTGTCACTACAATGATGTTGGCCCTGTTGGCACTTGATTTTTGATCTCGGAGGTCTCCAGTAGGCAAATAAAAATCTCTTGAATAGAGGTTTGCGTATTCGGTTAGGATAATATTGAAGCCTGGATTAATTTCTCGGTGCTGAAATGCATCATCCAAAATGATGAGTTGGGTTTCTGGCCGATCGTAGAGCAACTGTGGTATGGCTTCAATCCTTTGCTCACCTACTGCAACTGCTATATCAGGATGAGAAAGGTGAAATTGCATGGGTTCATCGCCAATTTCAATGGCGGTTGAGCGTTCAGTAGCCAGTACATACCCTGAAGTTCTTCTTTTATACCCCCTGCTGAGCGTTGCAATGGAATACTGGTTTTTCAACAGATTGGCCAAATATTCAACCATTGGAGACTTTCCTGTTCCGCCAACAGATAGATTGCCAACACAAATAATGGGCAGGTTAAAACTAACTGCACCGATAATGTCCCTATCGTATAAAAGATTGCGCAAACAAATGATAAGGCCGTACAAGTAGGCAAGTGGAAACAGGAAAAGCCGAAAAGACCGTAAATAAATATTTTTAAAATGCATATACACGTTCAGGTGTAATGCAAAAGTCGAGCTTTTTATCGAAGAAATCGACATCTTCAATTGAATCGACGGGAGGAAAGTATGAAAGACCAATTTTCAATACATTTTTTCTGCATTTTGACAGGAAACGGTCATAATATCCTTTTCCATATCCCACCCTGTTGCCCATTTCATCAAATGCCAATAAAGGTGTAAACACCATGTCAATGGCTGTCTCTTTGACTTCTATGCCACCGATGGGCTCAGGAATTCCGTATTGGTTATTCTCAAAGAACATGTCATCATCTTGCAAAAAATGCATCATACTGAAATTGCGCGGGTCAATTCTCGCAAAGGTAACCTGCATAGCAGGATGGCGAAAATGCATAAAATCCAACAAGGGAATCGGATCAGGTTCATTGCGCTCATAGAGTGGAAGGTATGAATGAACAAGCGTGAAATCGGGCAGGGCAAGCTGTTGAAAACAGATGAGCAGAAGGTCCTGTTTGGTATTGACCTCAATTGGTTTTAAGGAAGAGCGTTGGGCGCTGAAGATTTTCCTGGCTTCAGACTTTTTCATTATGCCTTGGTTTCAATGGGGCGGTTGATGAAAATTGAAAATATGGTTGTTCCGTATTTTCTTTCTGTCCTGAAATAGGGATGATCCTTAAAATCATTGCGGGGTGTATGTTCTAAAATAAACCACCCTTCTTCTGCCAGGAGTCCTTTTTGAAAGATTATTTTAGGAATGTCTTCAATGTTTCCAAGTGCATAAGGAGGACCGGCAAAAATGAAATTGAACTGCTCCTTGCATTCCATCATGTATTTAAAAACATCAGACCTGTACAGTTTCATTCCTGTAACGGCCATCTGTTCTGCTGTTTTCTTGATAAAATTATACATTTCAGGATCCTTCTCAATGACAGTAAGGTCCTTAACACCCCTTGAAAACAACTCGTAGCTGATACTTCCGGTTCCTCCAAAAAGATCGAGTGATCGCACAACGGACAGGTCCATGTTATTTTCAATGACATTGAAAAGACCTTCTTTGGCCATATCTGTTGTTGGCCTGGTATAGGGCATGTTGTTGGGCGGATTGATTTTTCTGCCGCCTAGTTCTCCGCTGATTATACGCATCTGGGAACAAGCAAAAATGGAGTGAAATAATGGGAAGGAAGTTCTGTGTTGTGTGCATTTCTCTCAGAAAAAGAAGGAATTTTTTCCATGCTGATGTTCAGGAAATATTTTCCCAACTCCTTCCAAGTAGCTGAAGATGAATCCAACAAACCGCTAACCTCGAGAATTACTTTAGATGTATCCAGTCCATATTTATCAACCACATTCAGCAGATGGTAAAGAATGTCTTCGGGTGTTTCGTAATAGAAAGACTTGGCAATCTGCAATTGTTCTTCTTTCAATATGACCAAATTGAAACAAGAAGGTAAAATATAAAGCTTGATCCATTGGCTCACATCCTCGGTAAGGGTTCTGAAAATTCCTCTAAGGCAAGCACTCATGTATTGTACCTGTCTTGCTTGTGGATATTTATCAAGAACAAGTTCAAGCATGTCTGTTGTCGATCCAAATACATTGTGCAACTCCCATTGATGGACATCATCAACTGAAATGGAATATTCCATTTGGTCGCCATGAATGGTGTCAATAAGGACTGCATCCAGTTCTTGATTGTATAAACTGGAGGGTACCAAAACCATTTCTTTTTGGTTGTGGATAAAAATGACATCAGAAAATTGAATACCAGCTAGTTTTTCAGTGGCCAAAACTGATTTCAAAAAAGCAGCATCTGTTTTTTGTTTGCTCGTATAAAGGTAGAATAGATTCACCAACTCTCCTGATGCATTGCTCACGGTAAGGGCAATATGGAATTGCCCAACTTCGATACAAAGTTTGTTTTCTCCCTCCATGGCTGAAGGGGTATTTTCATTGCTGAAACCAAATGCTGGACTTATGATTGATGAAATCATGCAACAAATTTAATGTATTTAACGGTTAAAAGCGCCTGGGAAAGCTGTAGGTTTGCACTCCTGTTTGGAGCAAGATAATGACAAGTGAAAAATATGGAAGATAATTTGAAATTGAACATAAGCTATAAGCAAATCCTACAGATGGCAATCCCTATCAGTTTTGCCATTCTTGTTCCACAGTTCAATTTTCTGATCAACAGCTTCTTCCTTTCCAAATTGGGACCTGGTTTTATGGGTGCATCTGGAATCACAGGTGTATATTATCTTGTATTTTCGGTTATTGGCTACGGGTTAAACAATGGCCTTCAAACACTGGTTTCAAGGCGGGCAGGTCAGGACCGCAGCACAGAAATAGGCGGATTATTTATACAGAGCGTTTACCTAACGCTCATGATTGCAGCGTTTGGCATCATCTGTACCTACAGTTTTGCCCCAACAATATTTGGCAGTTTTACGGATCCTGCCCTTGCTAAACAGTCAACAAGTTTTTTATTCATCAGGATCTGGGGTCTTCCTTTTTTATACATCTACCAAATGCGCAATGCATTACTGGTAGGAACCAATCAAAGCAAACTGTTGATTTGGGGTACCTTGGCAGAGACGATTTCTAATGTGGTGCTGGATTACGGACTGATTTTCGGTAACCTTGGACTGCCGAAACTGGGATTCAATGGTGCGGCGTATGCAAGCATCATGGCAGAATTCATTGGGATGGTGGTTGTTCTGGCCATCATCAACGCAAAGGGAATGAATACCAGGTTCAAATTGTTTGATAACCTGACATTCAACTGGAAGATCAGCAAAACAATTCTCATTCAATCATCTCCCATTATTTTGCAATATGCCATCAGCATCATCAGCTGGGAGTTTTTTTTCATCCTGGTTTCTCATGATGGCATGCTGGCCTTGGATGTTAGTCAGCTGATGAGGCTCCTTTTCGGCTTTTATGGCATCTTCATATGGGCTTTTGCCGCAACTTCCAGCACAATGGTTTCCAACCTCGTTGGTCAGGGAATGAGCAAAAGGGTGATGATCCTTGTTGGTAGGATAGCGATGCTCAGTGCAGGCTCAACACTGGTTGTTTTTATTCCCGTTCAACTTTTTACCAGGGAAATACTCAGCATTTTTAACAATGATGCTGCTTTTCTCACCATGGCTATTCCAGTGCTAAGGGTAGTCTCTGTGGCGATCCTGATGATGTCTGTGTCTACAGTTTGCCTGAATGCTGTTACTGGAACGGGAAACACAAGGATCAACCTGATGATAGAAATGATCACGATCGTGATGTACATTGTCTATGTATACCTGGTGATGGAAGTATACAACATGTCGATTGTCTGGGGATGGGGATCAGAATGGGTTTACTGGACCAGCATATTCATCATGTCTTTTGCCTATCTCAAAACTGGCAAATGGAACAATGCCAGAAGCAGGTCAATCTAAAAAACGAAAACGCCAAATGAAATTTTCATCAACCAACACCTGATGGTATTGGAACTGATAAATATATCATTTGGCGGTACATGGTTTATTCTGCAGCTGCAACTACCTTCTTTTTGGCGGATTTAGGTGCAATGATCATGAGCATTCTTTTGCCTTCGAGTTTCGGCAGACCTTCGACCTGACCTACTTCAGAAAGACGTTCAGCGAATTTCAAGAGCACAAGCTCTCCCCTTTCTTTGAACATGATGGCCCGACCTTTGAATTGCACATAGGCCTTTACTTTGTTTCCTTCTTTCAGGAAGTTTTCCGCATGACGGGCCTTGAAATCAAAATCATGGTCATCCGTACCAGGAGTAAAGCGAATCTCTTTGAGTTCAGCAGACTTGCTCTTGGCCTTCATTTCCTTTTCCTTGCGCTTCTTGTCGTAAAGGAATTTATTGTAGTCAATGATCTTGCAAACAGGGGGATCAACCTGTGGAGAAATTTCCACCAGATCAAGCTCCAGCTGTTGAGCCATTTTAAGGGCATCTTGCGTTGAATAAACACCCATTGTTACATTGTCACCTACGAGGCGAACCTGTGGAACCCTGATGAAATGGTTGATGCGGTGTTCTGCTTCTTTTCTTGGGAGGAATCTTCCTCTAGGACCGCCCGAACCGGGACGGCTGCTGAATGGTCTGTTAGATAATGCCATAGTAGCTTTCGGATTTCCTGACGGCATCAGGGATTATCCGTTTTTATTGTTTTTTGATTAAATGGATTGCCGATTCTTATTTTCGGATGTTAAGGTAGACAATATTTCTGATACTGAACATTGTCCCTCATCACCCTTTCCTTGTCTTCGTACGGAAACGCATCCTTCAGTCTGTTCTTTTTCACCAATGACCAGCATGTATGGAACGCGCATCAGTTCCGTATCGCGGATTTTCTTACCGATCTTTTCACTTCTGTCGTCCACCTCAGACCGTATACCAGCCTCCAACAATTGCTTGTTGACAGAGAAAGCATAATCATTGAATTTATCACTGATAGGAAGAATTTTGACCTGCACTGGAGAGAGCCACAATGGAAATTTACCGGCATAGTGTTCCAAAAGGAATCCAATGAACCTTTCATGGGTACCCAATGGAGCACGGTGAATGATCAAAGGAACTTCAGGCTGGTTGTCACGGTTGGTAAACTGCAATCCAAATCTTCTGCCTTGGGCAAAGTCTACCTGGTTGGTAGCCAGGGTAAATTCACGACCAATGGCACTCCAAATTTGTACATCAATTTTAGGACCATAAAAAGCCCCCTCATCAGGAACCTCAACAAATGGTATGTTTGATTCAATCAAAACCTTCCTGACCATCTCTTCAGTTTCAAGCCAAAGTTCAGGTTCATTGATGTATTTCTGACCCAGTTTTGCAGGATCATGCAAACTAAGGCGCATCACGTATTTGTCAATACCAAAAATGTTGAAATACTTGATGTACATGTCATTGACTGCCCTGAACTCATTGGCAAAGTCCTCTTTTGAACAATAGATATGGGCATCATTCATGTGCAGGCACCTGACCCTCATGAGCCCGAACAGCTCTCCACTTTGCTCATAACGGTAACATGTACCATATTCTGCAAGACGAAGTGGCAGCTCCCTGTAACTCCTGTTCTCTGCGGAGAATATCTTGTGGTGATGAGGGCAATTCATGGCCTTG
>Ga0214921_10009990_pt1 | contig 11839 bp, 3 predicted proteins | sample LL1505_MetaG_FD_177992 | JGI IMG/M metagenome (GOLD analysis project Ga0214921, IMG submission 177992) | Freshwater microbial communities from Lake Lanier, Atlanta, Georgia, United States - LL-1505 | ecosystem: Environmental > Aquatic > Freshwater > Lake | place: USA: Georgia | collected 2015-05-28
GGGCCACGGATCCGAGCGCAATGTCGAACCCTGCCGTGTATCCGGGCTGGGGGGTGGGTGTGTTGGGGGACTTCCCAGGGCCATACACCACCGGGACGCTGACCGGCGGCAACAACAAGCAAGGCCTGCTCTCCACCGACTTCACTCCCGCCCAGGTCCCTGCCACCATCCATCAGTGGCAGATGCCGGGCCAGTGGATCGTGGACAACAACGCCAACGTCCATCGGGTTGTCCGCGGACGTCGGGCGGTCTCCACGGCACTTGATCCGCTGGAAGTGCGCTTCTCCGCGCCGATCCCGATGCCCTCGGACACGGAATCCGCGGGCGATTACGAGCTGGAGTTCCTTTCCGGAAAGCCCTTCTCGTCCGGGGTCCGGACCTTTCACTTCATTCCGACGATTCCGGACAGCAATGTCCAGCTCATCCCCGTATATGCCACGGTAAGGGGTCTCTGATGCGCCGCGCCTTCACCATCATCGAGATGCTTGTCGCCGTCGTGGTGCTGCTGGCGGTCATCCTGGCCACCAGCAAGATCTTCACCATGGCAAGCAGGGTGTCCTCGGTGGGCGAGGCAGTGGCGGACGTCACGCAGCAGTCGTCGATCCTGGAGGAGCAGCTGAAGCGCGACCTCGGTCGGCTCAATGCCAATGGTTTCTTTGCCATCCAGTGCGTGGCAGTGCGGAACGACGTCAACCAAGTCATCTACAACGACACGTCAATCCCGCTGCTCGTCCCGGATCCGCCGATCACCCTGACGGCGCAGGACGTGGCGAGCCTGGGAGGCAACGTCGCGCAGGCCTACGATCTGGCCAAGAAGCGCTACATCGTGCGGTGCGACCAGCTGGTGTTCTTCACGACCGGCACGGAGCAGTCTGCGCGTTGGGCGGGTCCGGGTGACCTTGCGACCTTCGGTGGAGGGCAGCGTTCGAAGGCCACCCGCGTGTACTACGGCCACGGTGTGCAGTTCCCCCAGCTTTCGAACAATCCCATTCCGACGGGTGCCACCGGTGATGTCCCGACGGCCAACACCAAGCCCATCGTAACGGGGGCGCGGGCGAGCGGCAGTGCCAGCCAGGCGCCGATCATGCCGTGGAGCTATTACCCGCCTTCGGCACGCGCAAACGTGGGGTGGCGTTACGGCAACAACACCGACCAGTCCAGCGGCGCAGTGCAGGTTTCGGCGGTACAGCCGGAGGCACGCCAGTGGTTGCTGGCGCGGCGCTCGGTGCTGCTTGCCGACGATGGTGGATCTCCGTGGTTCTATCCGGAGATGATGGCCTCGGCTCAGGCAGTCACGGTGACGCCCGATCCGTCCTCGGCGCCCTCGATTTTCGGAGACAAGAACCAGGCCTTGCCGACCGCAGCGTCAAAGGACTTCCCATTCGAGATGCTGAATCGCGACTGGGTGCCTGTCAGCAGCAATCTCATTCCCAACCAGCTCATCCAGTCCGGCTGGGTCGATATCGCGTCGAGCGACATGGATGCGGTTCGCCGTGTCATCGCGCCGAACCTGCCGCTGACCAGTGACTACACCGTCTGGCAAAGTGGCTCCGACAATTGGACGATCCGTTCGGTGGCTCCGCCGTGGGCTGGCTATGGAGCAGATGGTCCGCTCGGCTGGCCCTTGGTGCGCGGAGGTGTCGGGCCCTTTCCTACGAACGAGTCCGAGGCCACCATCGATTCGGTTGCGGGAAGCAACATGGGCTCGACTTCCTTCGCCACGACGAAGGTTTTGGCGTATTCGACGCAGCGTGACCGCATCATGCGTGGCTGCTTCGGGATGTCCGCAACCGGGACGCTTGCAAGCGGCATCGGCCTGCTGGGCTGGCCGCGCGCGGAACGTACCGTGGCGAACGTCAATCGGCGTACGGAAATGCTGACCTCGCCGGTGCTCCTGGCGAATTGCAGTTCGTTCCGGGTGGATTGGACGTGGGCTCCGCTGGTCGGACGTGTGCTTGACGGCACCGGCCAGGTCCTGGCCGTCACTGACCATGCGGTCATCACGAACTCCACCAGTGGCTCCGGTGTCGACATTCGCGGGAACAACGTGGCCACCATGCGCGGCTTCGAGCCGTGGGCGCTTTCGAATCGGCCGGTCGGTCCGATTCCTTGGTTTGGCTACCCGGACACTGGCAGTGGTACCGGGCAGGCGGACGTGAATCCGCTGACCTTCCAGCAGGGCGGGGTGACCCTTGCGCAAACGTTGTTGGATTCGGTGAACAGTACGGCCTCCAGCAACATGGATCCACCCACGGACATGCCGAATGCCCACATGGGCGCGGTGGCGCGTGCCATCGAGGGATACGGGTCCGGTGCAACGGGCTCGCAGCATCCCGCGGTGATCGCGCCATTCGGTGCCAACGTTCCCGTCCGGGTGTACACGGCGGTGTTCGGGTTCAATGCGGCGGACGCGTACAGCGCCGGCACCGAAGATCGTTTCCAGGGATACCTCGGCGCGCTGGATACGAACAACGACGGGAAGCTGACGACGTCCGAGGCCACGGGTGGCCGGACGCCGATGTCCTCCACCGACTTCCAGCGATGGGATCTGAATGGCAATGGGATCCTCACGCGGGCGGAATTCGATGGCGCAAACGCCGTCCGTGTGCTGCGTGACGACTTCACGCCGTGGCCGTCCCAGCTGCGCATCACCGCAACCATTCATGATCCGCGGCTGACGCTCGACCGTGGCCGAGAGGTGCAATTCGTGATCGACGTTCCAAACAGAGGTTCGAAATGATGCTCCGCGATTCGATGTCGACCTGGGCCGGCCCGAAGCAGCCAGCTGCGCAATCTCCGTCGATCGGGCTGCGCCGTGCAAACTCGTTGGTCCTCGTCACGGCCATCCTGGTGCTGCTGGTGATCATCGCCAGCGCATTTGTCGTGCGTTCCCAGTCGGTGCGAGCGCAGGCCGCATCGCAGCAGCGTGCATTGGGACGCAATTCCCGCGTCGAGTCAGCGACCACGGACATGGCGCAGATGGTTGCCGATGCGCTGTTCACCCGCCGGATCGACGCAAGCACCTACACCAAGCAGGTGCAGGCAAACTTTGATGCGGGCATGGTGGAGCCGGGCCGTGGCCACTATTTCGCACGGAGCGACTTTCCGACCCTTCCTCCCTATCCGTTTGCCATCCGGTACGAAGTGGACATGTTCGATGGCGCAACGGGTGTAAGTACCTCGCAGGATCCGGGATTCGACAATCGCTTCCTGGCCCCGTACGCAAGCGCAGCTGACAAAGCCCTCGGAAAGGTCGATGGCTACAACTACGCCCCCTATGCGGTGAACCCATTCACCAACTGGCCGCTCCGCTACGGCGAGGTTCCGGGCGAATCGAATTTCCGCCAGTGGTTCAATCCTTCAGTCGCCGCTCCGGATCCCCCGTCTCCGTACCCCGGCAACTACCTCATTCCCACCAATCCCAGAGGCAATCCTGGCTTTGGTGACAGCCGATGGCTGGCGAGCACGGAGCCGGTGCGTGCGGAACTCAGCGGTTTGGTCGGGCTGGCGCTCGATCCAGCAACGGACGCAGCGAAGCTCTCGCCGCTGGGGCTCGGTTTCAGCCATTGGCCCCACATGAGCTGGATCGCAACGCCCAACAATGGCTACCGGGTCTGCTGGGACATCAGCGACCTCGATGCCAACACCCTGGACGGCACGGCCGGGACGGCACTCGGCGAGATCTCGCTTGGCACGCCGTACGAACAATGGCTGAGCTTCATCGCTCCCAAGAAACTCGACCTGGTGGGGCAGGACAGCAGGGGATACCTGATCCCTTCGTGGAAGGATTTCCGCTGGCGCTACGCCAAGTGGTTCAATCGCAACGTGCCCGCGCAGTCGAGCGGAATGGGGCGACCGGACGACCCCATCTCATCCATCAACACCATTTCCGCAAGTACGGCCACCGGCCATGAACAGGCGATCCGCGGCGTGACTGCACAGCAGGTCAGCGCGCCGGCGAACCGGTACCTGGCTCCCCCGAATTTTCTGCAGCTTGCCTCCTACGGAGACCCGTCGGAGGAGTACAAGGTGTACGTCAGTGGCGATACGTTGCCAACCGGATATGTCGTCGGCGATCCCAAGCCTCGCAACCTGATCAGCCGGACCCTTGCGGATACAGACGGCGACGGATGGACGGATTCGTTCTGGTTCGTGGCCCCGACGTCGGCGGACCGCGGGACGCGGCAGCTGGTGGCCGTTCGGATCATGGACAACTCGGCCCTGCTGAACGTCAACACGGCCACGACGTTCGAACGTACAAATTCACTGGGGCAGACTCCGTCGGACGTCGCGCTGGTTTCCCGGCGGGACGCGTATGACTTGACCGCGGACAACGGTCGGAAGGCAGGAAACTACGACCCAGCGGTCGGATTCTTCAACGCGCAGGAGAACGATCCGGAGCACCGGATGAATGGTGTGGATGCAGTCGTGCCCATCCGCACGGCAAGTCCTTCCGCACTCTCGCCTTACTCGGCTGGTTGGAGTAGGTGGAATCCTAACGATCTCAGGGCGACGAGCGCTCCTTCGGCGAGTGTCTACTCCGGCCTGGATGTGGCATGGACGCCGCAGTCATGGGAAGGGCCGCAGACGGTGCCGTCTTCGACTTCCATCACCTCCGTGAACGGCGTGAATTACGCGGGCGACGAGTATTTCTACAGGCCCAGCATGCTTTCGCAGTTGGGAGTCATCAGGCAGGGGCGTAGCGCCGGAAATAGGAACAAACTCGCAAGTATCTTCGATACTTTTGATTTCTACTTTCCCGGCAATAGCGGTGCCAGTTACGGAGATTTCTTCGCGCTCTCCCGTCCCGCGGATCGCGCCACCTACTTCAAGGCGATGGCAAACGACGGCGTGGTCGTGGATCCGGTCACGGCCGCGCGAGTCACCGAACTCACGCCGTTCGGGGTGGATGACGAAGTGGAACTGCGTGGGTTCAACGGATTGAACGATCCGCAGACCACCAGCCGCCTGGAGGCTTCGCTCAATTGGTCGTTCGCGGCCACTGGAGCGACGGCGTTCGACCAGTTCCTGCGCTCGAGCAGGTCGCGCGAGGAAACGGCTCGGTTTCTCACTCCGGACGACCCCCGCCTGGCGGATTATCGTGTCCGTGCGGCGGGATACCAGCAGAATGGGGTGGAGCGCCGGGCTGGATACGAACTGCTGCTGGACCACCGTCGACTGCTGACCACCGTCTCTGGCGGTCGCAATGAGATGCTGCCAACGCGCCTGTGGACCCTGCAGGACTACACCCTGTCCGATCAGCGGCGGATGGAAACGGCGATTCCGGCGTACGACCTGGCGCGCGACGCGAACGGCGATGTGTTTGTGCCTCCCTACCATCCGAACCGGATGTTCCCGTCATCGCCGCGTGTCAATTCGCCGATCTGGGGTTCGGTGGCGGACGTCGACGGTGACAGCCAAGTGACGGATACGGACTTCCTCATCGCTCGCCAGCGATTCGTCAACGACAACCGCAAGATTGACCTTCGACAGCCCTCCGACGAGACGGCGCCGCCGGATGTGGCGGCAACGTACCTGGACGAACGCTGGCTGGCCCGCAATGAGGCAGACCAGGCATGGGCCCGCGACATCCAGCGGCTGATGCGCCGATCCCTGATCGATGCTCCGTTCCGCGGCGCATCGGGCGGCGCTGCGCCGGATTCGCTCTTTGGACGGCCTGGCGCGCCAGAGGACGAAAAGCAGCGCGCATGGGATGCGACCAAGGGATTCGCCGCCAGCTTTGCTGCCAATCTGCTCTGTTACCGTGACGGGGACCGCTTCCGTGATCCATTGAATGCGGGAAGACCCATCAACGTCGATTCTCCGCTCTTTCCATCGGAGCAGGAAGCGGTGTGCTGGCCCACCGATGCCAAGCCGCCGATTCCTGGCATTCCCGACCCCGTCACGGCCGGGGAACGTTTCGGTTTCATCGGCATCGAACGCCAACCCGTGATCCAGGAGGTCTTCATTGCGTTGGTCTATCCAGTGCGAAAGTTGACCAACAGTGATTTCAACGCTTGCACGCCGGCGGTCACGGTTGATGCGGACGGGACCATTCCTTCGGGCTTTCAAGGCAGTGGCCAATTCCTTGCTGGCTGGGACGCCTCGGGTACAACCGACAAGGGGCGGCCTGCCATCGTGTTCGCCATCCAGATTGCCAACCCGTTCAACGCGCCTGTCAAGCTCCGTGAGTATGCGATTCGCGTCAACGGCCAGAACGGGCTGAGGCAGACGTTTCGATTCAACAGCGTGGACTACCCGGCACTGGATCCCAACTCGGCTCCGGGCGACTTTGCGTGGGGGAATTCCTACGGAACGGACGTTGAGTTGGGCCCGTGCACTCCGGAGGAGCCGCGGAGTGCCATCGTCTTCGCAGTCCCGGACAAATTTCCGAATGGCGATGCATTTCCTCGGGATGCCTGGCTCGACTTCCTGGACCTCCGTGCTTCCATCGATGAGAATCAGGACGGCACGGTTCAGCCGACGGAGCCGACGAACACCACGCAGGCTGGTAAATGGTTCCCCCGTGACCCGGTGGCGCTGTTTCGTCCGGCGTGGACGGATTCGTTGCTCCCGGCGAATCCGGGTCCGTTCCGTCCAGACTACGCGCCATGGAGTGCATCCGCGCGTGGGGGCACGCTCCTCTTTGATGCCACGGCTGAGAACCAGGCTTCAACCGGCACCTTGCCGGGTTTCAGGACGCGCATCTCGAGCCTTTCGGATCTGCAGAGGTGGACCCCGCCGGATGTTGCGGATGATGACAGCCGCTACATCGAGCTTGTGCGAACGATTCCCTCGTCCTACATGCTCAACAGAAGCGCGGAAGTGGTCGTCGATCGGTTCGACAACAAGGTCGATACGCAGATGCGGGTTGTCGGCGGTGATTCCTTCGCCGTTGCCGCGCGCGACTGTCTGAAGGTCGTTCCGTTCCAGGTGAGTTGCAATCCGGACCCGAGCCGCAGTTTCATCGATGGCGTCCGGATGGGCCAGCGCGATGCGCAGGTGCCCGCGGCGGATGACTCAAAGAGGGTCTTCGTGAAGTGGGCGCGTGCCGCGCGCCAGTGGTTGTTCGACGTCAATCGCGATGGGCGCCTTGCCACCAACGAGCGGGTGCCTCGCTTCGCGTTTGCACGGACAACGGGCGTCATGGGGTCTGATGTCCGCACCAGCCCAAGTGCGGAACGGACCTGCTTGGTCAACGGCCAGTCTGGCGGGGAACTTGGACGCGGAAACATATTCAATCCGGCCTTCGACCCCCCGGACACTACCCACAAGACGCAGGCGAGCCCCCCTGTTTTTGTGACGACATCGTGGATGGACAAGCCCTACACCAACGTGTGGGGCCAGTCGGTACGAGGCAAGCCGGTGTTCTTCTCGAGCCGTGTGTTCGAGTGCGATGTGCCGCAGCAGGGCTGGCGGCGGATTTACCCCCCGAACCCTGCCATCATCCCAATCCCGGACAATCAGTGGAGGTACTTCCCTGACCTGACACCTCAGGCGGGTGTCGGCAACGTCCGGTGTTCCTACGGAGAGAAGGGCCCCACCGACGCCAGTACAGTCGAGGCGTCGTCAAAGGACAATTTCCTCGCCTCGTACCGGCTGTTCCAGAAGGACGCCGACTTCGATCAAGTTGCGGAAATCCTGGATGTGCCGATGTGGGGCCCGATCGTCAACCTGCCGTTCGTACCTGAAGTCCAGCCTTCTGGTGCAACCGCAGATCGAAGGACCACGTACATCACGCTGCCGGAGATATTGGCACTTCCTTCGGCTCCGCTTCCGAGTTCCAGCCGGACTTCAACCGGCGTTGGCCAGATCAACCTGCCCAAGGTCTGCGCTTCGGCGCTTGAGCCCGCAAGTCAATCGGGCTCGGGCCGAGTTGGCCCGTGGTACGGATCGCTGCAGCAGCAGACATCCCTGAATCGATTGTCGGTCGAGCCTCCGGCCTTTGACATTCCGTGGCCGGGGGACGCTGCAGATCCCACGGGAGTCCGGCCCAGCCAGCTGACCGGTTTCCAGGTGCTGCCTTCCTCGTACAACACCCCTGGCGAGATGCCCATTCCTCAGCAGAATGGAATCGGATTCAACAACCGACTGCCGGGCGTGGTGTCGCTGTTGGATGCGTTCACCCTCGATGACCGGGGCGCATCTCCGCTCGACGCAAACGGCGACAACAGCATTTCGCCGTCCGAACGGGCGGGCGCAGAGGATCGTCGACTGCGGCTGGCAGGCGGATTTGCCGGCAAGCGCACGCCGGGCCTGATCAACATCAACACGGCACCGGTGGAGGTGTTGCGCGCCATGCCGCACATGACGCGGCTGGCGTATGACGATGACTTCCAGATCGCGCTCACGGCCGATTCCGATCCTGCCAACCTGAAGAATGCCTCAACCGCGCTTTCGAAGGCGCGTCGCATCCGGGATCCCCTTCGTTGGGAATGGTCGCCGGCGCAGTGGTCTGAACGAGTCCCACCAAGCGCCGCGGGCGCTCCGTTCCCGACGGTTCGGGTGGCGGATTCCATCGAGATCTGGCGCGACAAGCTGAATCCGTTGTCGTCGAGCGGTCAATGGACGTATCCGGAGCTTCCTTCGTACGTGGATCGAGGCTTCCGCTATGACAACGACTCCAAGTTCAAGGAGTTCGCTGCGGACATGCGGGTGGAGCGTGGGTTCGAGAGCATCGGCGAGCTTGGTTTGCTGCTCCGCGGTGCGTCCGGCCAGATCCCGGGCGCCGACATGAACGGCAACAACAAGCCGGATATCCGGGAGATCGCCGCGGGCGAACTGCTGGATCTCAATCGCAACGGCGTGTACGACCCGACGTCTTCCATCGCGCTTTCTTCACTCGGCGGGCCGGATCGCTCGGCGGCAGCCGACTGGGGTAGTGCGGTTTCGCCTTCCATTCGCTACGGCGGCTTTGATCCGTTCCGCAGTACGTGGGATAGGACCACCAGTGGCGACGGTGGTTTGGGTGCGAACTCCTCGACGACGAAGTTCGATGATCCGCCGTACTACACCGATGGCGTCCCGCAGCAATCTTCGCTATCGGGATTGCAGACATTCTCCATCGGAGGTCGCACGGCGATCGATCCGCACCGTATGGTGGTGGCGACGGATGATCCAACGACACCTGAAGACGAAGCCGATGACGGCTTCGCCGGGCTGAATTTCAATGCACAGAAATCGACGCCCATCGAGAAGCAGATCCTCCGCAACGACCTCACCTCCGGCGATGCCATCGAGCAGAACACGCTCCTGAAGGGCATCTCCAACATCGTGACCACGCGCAGTGACGTCTTCACGGTGTGGGTGCGGGTGCGGACGATCCGGCAGAATCCGCTCACCGGCAAGTGGAACGCCACCGACCCAGACCAGATTCTGGACGATTCCCGCTACCTCATGACGGTGGACCGATCGTCGGTTGATCGGCCGGGAGACGCCCCCAAGATCCTGAGTTACGTCCGACTGCCGAAGTGATGCGTTCGGTGCCGCACGCGGCGGCACCAAACGCACCGTTGCTCACTCCTTCGCGCGCCCGCGGCTCGTGATCTGGAGCGTCACCACGTCGCTCGAGCGGCTGAGGTCGATCACGCCGTTGGCCGTCCACGCGTAGCCCGCGGGGTAGGGCATGGTGACCGCGCCCGGCACCGGCGAGGCAAATCCGTAGCAGATCGGCAGGCAGCGGTTGAGGTCATCCCACGTGCCGAAGTTCTTCCACGGCCGGTCCACGGTGATGCCGCCGCGGATGCTGCCGCGCAGGTCGTTGGGGCTGAACGGCACCCAACCCGCGCCTGGGAGGAAGAACTCGCACCAGGAGATGAAGCGGGTGCGCTGCGAGGTGCCGGCCGAGTTCGACTGTTCCGCCATGCCGAGCACCACCCGCGCCGGGATGCCGGCCGCGCGCAGGACGGCCACGCACGCGGCGGCCACGTCGTGGCAGCTTCCGGTGCCGGCATTCATGGCGTTCCATGCGCCGTTGAAGACGATGCCACGGGGGAACCCGTTCTCGACGCGCGTGCCGTCGGCATCGACCGCGGTGAAGGCCTGGATCGTGGCGCGCACCAGTTCCTTGGCGGCGATCCACGGGGTCACCGCGCGCAGGTTGCCGCCGCTGGCCTTGTCGACGAACTTCCTGAAGTCCTCGTGGCCCGATTCGATGCCGGGGCTCGGCTTCAGGCTTTCCTGCGCCTCCGCCGGCCACTCCGCGGGCCAGGTGATGGCGGCGGCAGCGCGCTCGTCCACCACTGAAGACCAGCACTGCTCGGTCCACGCGGCCGTCCACTTGATGCTCTGGCCGTTGGCGTCGGGGATGGCGATGCCCACCGCCATCATGCCTTGGGCGAGGCCCTGGCGGGTGGTGGTTCGCAGCTTGGCGTTGGGGGCCTTCTCGCCCTGCACCCAGATCTCGGTGCGGATGCTGTCGGGGCTCACCTGGCTCCACGTCGACTGCAGCACCACCGGCATCCACACCATGATGCGGCTCAAGGCCATGGTCTGCACCTGGCCGTCGCGCATGACGGGCGCGTAGACGCTGGCGTTGAGCTGGGCATCCCAGATGCGCGGCTCCACGCGCTTGAGCGGCGGCTCGGGAGGGCGGCCGGAGATGGTGCTGAAGGCGGCCGGCGCCTGCGCTGAAGGTGCCGCGGGCGCCGGCGGGGCGCCCACGGGGGGCGTGCAGAGCAAGGCTGCAACCAGTGCTGCTCCGGGATCCATGGCTTCACGATACGCCGTGGGCGTGTGTGCGGCTGCAAAAGCACCGCGGGCCCGGCGTGGAAGCCGGGCCCGCGGGAAGGATCACGGTCAGGCGGCGCGTGTGCGCCGCGTGGCGATCAGGGGCAAGCGCCCCAGGCGCCGAGCAGGGTGCCGAGGTCGGCACCGGTGGTGGTGCCGTCGCCGTTGAGGTCACCATCCGGACCGTTCCACGAGCCGAGCAGGAAGCCCAGGTCCGCGCCACCCACCACGCCGTCGTGGTTCAGGTCAGCGGGGCACGGCGCGCTGCTGCAGTTGGCCGCGCAGTTGGCAGCCTTGCTCACGCAGATGGCATCCCAGCGCACCGTGGTGCAGAAGGGATCGAGGCCACCCACGTAGGCGCAGCAGCAGGCGTCGGAGCAGAACGGATTGCCGTGGGCCACGGCGCAGTCACCGGCGTTCGGGTCGCCGCAGGTGTAGGTGGGAGCCTCGTAGTTGGCAGCGCCCGGCGTGTCCTGCGAGGTGCCGGCCACGGTGGACTGTGCCCCGATGAACCACGTGCCGTTCGCCTGGCGGATGCCCATGGTCGGGCCGCCGTAGGTGGTCACGATGGTGTCGCTGGCCACGGGGCTCGAGAGGAGGAGCACGTTGTCGAAGCGGTTGTTGCTGGTGGTGCTGGTGGCGCCCGTGAAGGTGCACTTCAGGTAGGCGTCAGCGGCACCGTCCAGGGCGTTCAGCGCGGCCAGCGTCTTCACGGCGAAGCTCGTCGTGAAGGGCCCGATGGCCTCGATGTTGGTCCAGTCCGTGCCGTTGGTGCTGTACGCCCACTGCTGGGTGTTGAAGCCCGTGGTGGTTCCCGAGGTGCGCGTGGCGTAGCTCAGGGTGACGCCCTGGACCGCGGCCATCGAGAACTTGAAGGTCACCGACTTGCCGTTGGCAGCGCTGCCGACGAGCGCGAGGCACGAGATGCCGCTGGTGGCGGGGTCGAGGCCGTTGCCGCCGGTGGCGGTACCGGTGGCGTTGAGGCCGGTTCCGGTGAACGAGTTCAGTTCGGTGGCCTGCGCCCAGTCGCTCGAGCCGTTGGTGCCGTCGAGGTACATGGTGCCGACGCCGGCGTTCGACTTGTAGAGCTTCGGGGTGTTCGGCTGAGCTG
>Ga0214921_10009991_pt1 | contig 11838 bp, 13 predicted proteins | sample LL1505_MetaG_FD_177992 | JGI IMG/M metagenome (GOLD analysis project Ga0214921, IMG submission 177992) | Freshwater microbial communities from Lake Lanier, Atlanta, Georgia, United States - LL-1505 | ecosystem: Environmental > Aquatic > Freshwater > Lake | place: USA: Georgia | collected...
GGACTTCTGAGCGGATCTCTTCTGGTCGAAAATGTCATGAACTACCCCGGACTCGGTCGGTTGGTCTACGAGGCCTTTATCCGGGAAGATCAGTTTGTTGTCCTAGGTTCCGTGGTCGTCGGCTGCACTTTACTCATCGTGGGCAATCTCATTTCCGATCTGGCTCTGGCTTGGTCCGATCCAAGGGTACGTTATGGTCGCTGATCTCATCCGCTCACTTCTCCGTCGGCCGGCAGGTATGATTTCCGCCCTGCTTCTGTTTTTTCTTTATGGAGCGGCCCTGCTAGCCCCCTTCCTGTCTCCGACAATCCCTTCAGCCCAAGATTTGAAACGCACCTACCATCCTCCCACTGGACTGGTTTGGCAAAACGGAAGAATTAACGTCCGCTTATACAAACTGGTCGACCCTTCCACCGCGACGTACGAACCCCTTCTCGGACGTTCCGCCCCCCTTCAGTGGTTCTCCAAAGGAGCCTCCTACAAACTCTTGGGCATGATCCCGTCGGATCGACATCTTTTCACCGTCGCCGCCCCAGCCTGCATTTATCTGCTCGGAAGCGATGCCACGGGGCGGGATGTCTTCACCCGTCTTCTCTACGGATCGGGCATCTCCCTGGGGATCGGCCTGGTCGGAGTTGCTCTGACAAGCATCCTGGGCCTAACCATTGGAGGTCTGGCCGGATATTTGGGAGGTTGGGCCGACTCCCTTGCCATGCGCCTGACGGAATTCCTCATGGCGGTTCCCGGCCTCTACCTTCTACTCGCCCTTCGGGCGGCCCTTTCTTCCCGTCTTCCCTCCGATGCCACCTTCCTGATGATCGTCGTGATTCTCTCCGCCCTCGGTTGGGCCGGTACTGCCCGCGTCGTTCGTGGCTTGGTCTTATCCCTCCGGGAACGACCTTTCATCCTCGCCGCCAACATTCTGGGTCAACGCCCTTGGACGATTCTTTTCCGCCATCTGCTTCCCAACACCTTTAGCTATTTGATCGTCGCTGCCACTCTGAGCGTTCCCGGTTATATCTTGGGCGAGGCCGCCCTCAGCTTCTTGGGATTGGGAATTCAGGAACCGGCTTCTTCTTGGGGTTTGATGCTGGGACAGGCTCAGGACATCAAAATCTTTATGCTGAACTTCTGGTGGCTCCTCACGCCGGGAGTCGCCATTATCCTCACTGTGATCGCATTCAATCTCCTCGGCGATGCCTTGCGCGACGCGGTCGACCCCCGCTTCCGCCTCCCCGGCAAATGAACCCTCTTCTTGATGTCCGCCACCTCCGTGTGGAATTTTCGTCTGGCACAAAAACGGTTACCGCCGTCGAAGACCTTTCTTTTTCCGTTGCCCCCGGAGAAACCGTTGCCGTCGTCGGGGAAAGTGGCTCGGGAAAAACAACAGCCGCACTGGCGCTGACCCGTCTCAATCCCCCGCCTCCCGCCTGCCGCCTCTCCGGCCAAGTTCTCTGGCAGGACGGCACCGACCTTCTTTCCTGTCCTGATTCCACTCTTCGCCACGCCCGTGGAGGGAAACTCGCCTACATTTTCCAGGAGCCCTCCACCTCACTCAATCCCGTCTTCTCGATCGGCTTTCAAATCTCGGAAGCCCTTCGGCTCCATCAACCCAATCTTTCGGATGTGTCGGCCGAAGTCGCCCGTCTGCTTGGACTCGTCGGAATTCGCGATCCTAAACTCCGCGCCCATGATTACCCCCACCAACTTTCCGGAGGAATGCAGCAACGGGCCATGATTGCCATGGCCTTGGCCTGTCAGCCCAAACTCCTTGTCGCCGACGAACCCACCACCGCGCTGGATGTCACCATTCAGGCCCAAATTCTAGACCTCCTCCGTGATCTCCGCCAAAAGCTCGGCATGTCCGTCCTCTTGATCACCCATAACTTTGGCATCGTCGCCCATTTTGCCGACCGGGTCCTAGTCATGTTCGAGGGGCGCCTCGTGGAGCAGGGACCAGTGAAAGAAATCCTCAAATGCCCCAAGCATCCTTACACCAAAGCCCTGTTGGACTGCATTCCTCGGCTCGGCCAAAAAACCAAACGATTAGCCTCAATCGACCGCTCCGCCTTGATTTCAAAATGAGCACTCCCCTCCTCCAGGTTTCCAACCTCAGCGTCCACTTTCCCGTCCGTTCGGGTCTACTCCAACGTCAAACCGGATGGGTCCGAGCTCTCGATCAAGTTTCCCTTTCGATCGAAAAGGGCACGACCTTGGGCCTCGTCGGAGAAAGCGGTTCAGGAAAGACCACTTTGGGCCGGGTCATCGTCCGACTGCTCGATCCGACTTCGGGTTCCGTGTCTTATGAAGGAACGGAGATCAGCACCCTCCATGGTCTCCAACTCCGTCCTTACCGCAAAAAGATCCAGATGGTCTTCCAGGATCCCTACAACTCCCTCAATCCCCGCCTTCGTATCGGAACGATCCTTGCGGAGCCCCTCGAAATCCATTTTCCGAAAATGTCCGCGTCCGAACGGGAAGCACGGGTGACCGAACTCCTCCGACTCGTCGGCCTTGACCCCACACATGCTCGCCGCTTCCCGCACGAGTTCAGTGGGGGGCAACGCCAGCGGATCGGAATCGCCCGCGCCTTGGCCGTCGAACCGGAATTCATCATTTGCGACGAACCGGTCAGCGCCCTGGATGTCTCGGTACAGGCCCAGATCGTCAACCTTCTCATGGATCTGCAGGAAAAACTCAATCTCACTTACCTCTTCATCGCGCATGACCTCGCCGTGGTCGAACACGTCAGCGATCAAATTGCCGTCCTCGAACACGGCAAATTGGTCGAGCAAGGTCCTGCCGAAACGATCACAACACACCCCAATCATCCCTACACCCAGCGCCTTCTCGCCTCCATCCCCTCCATCGACGCGTAAAGGATGCACGTCCTCGAACTAGATCTTTCGAAAAAGCCTTCCACCTCGTTGCCATCCGCCGTGGTGGAAATCCCGGGCCGGGCTTCAAAACTCCAGATCTACTCTCCCCTTATTTCCTCCCTTCGTATTCTACAAAAGCACCATGGTGGACAGATCCGCAAACTCCACCTTCGCCCCTCCACCCCTTACCAGCTTCGCATCGGCCGGAAACTGATTGTCACGAGCGGAAACCAAAGACTCCCGACGAGGGATCGTTCGGTTCCGAGACTCAGGATTCGCGCCGGTCCTGCCTTCGGCACAGGAGAACACGGCACCACCCGACTCTGCTTGCGTTATCTCACCCAATTCCTTGGCCGATGCTCCAAATCCAATCCCCAAATCCTCGATCTGGGCTGTGGCTCCGGTATTTTGGCTCTGGCTTGTGCCAAACTAGGCAGCCTGGCCCAGGGTTGGGACAACGATGAATCAGCCGTGAAAGAGGCACTCCGAAATGCCCGACTGAACCGTTTAAACCGTCGCGCATATTTTCAACAGGCCGATGTCCTCCGCAGGGCCCTCCCCCCGGCAGATCTGATTCTGGCAAACCTCTACGACACCCTTCTCCTTCAACTCCTGCCCCGTCTTCAGGCCCATCGAAAAGCGGGTGCCCAACTCATCTTCTCTGGAATTTTGGTGGGTCAGGAGAACCCGATTCTCCGGGACGCTAAAAAACTAGGATGGAAGTTGGAACGCCGGGGCCGAATCGGCCGTTGGTTGTGTCTTCAGTTTCGCTGAGCCTGAATCAGGCCAGCGTCTTCTTGGCTGCTTCCGTTACCCGCTCTGCGCTGGGCATCACGGCCTGTTCCAACACACGTGCGTAAGGCTGCGGAACATCCAAACCGGTGACGCGCTCGATCGGGGCATCCAAATCGTCAAACGATCGGTTCTGAATCTCGAAAGCCACCTGCGCTCCCCATCCCGCGAAAGGTTTGTTCTCTTCGACAATCACCACCCGATTCGTCTTGGCCACCGAACCCAGAATCGCCGGAATGTCCAACGGCTTGATCGTCCGCAGATCGATCACTTCGGCGGAGATTCCGTCGGCTTCGAGTTGAATAGCCGAAGCAAGAGCCACATGAGTGGAGGCACTGTTGGCAATCAAGGTGACCTGACTCCCCTCCCGACGGACACGCGCTTTCCCGATGGTGGTCAAAATATCTCCCTCTGGCACCTCGTCTTTAAACCCATAAAGCTTTTCGTTCTCAATAAAACAGACTGGGTTGTTGCTCCGAATCGCACTCTTCAACAGCCCCTTCGCGTCATCCGGAAAGGCTGGAGTGATCACCGTCAACGCTGGCACGTTCGCGTACCAGTTTTCAGGCGTGTGCGAATGGGTGGCCCCAACCTGCAGTCCGGCGCCCGAGGAACCGCGGAAAACAATTGGAATCGAATACTGCCCACCGCTCATGTACCGGATCGCCCCTGCGTTGTTGACGATCTGGTCGTAAGCGACCATCGAAAAGCTCCATGTCATGAACTCCACTACGGGCCGTAGCCCCTGCATCGCCGCCCCAACGCCCAAACCGGAAAAACCGGACTCGCTAATCGGAGTATCGAGGACCCGTTTCGCGCCGAACTTCTGTAGAAGTCCGGAACTGACCTTGTACGCCCCCTGATATTCGGCGACTTCCTCCCCCATCAGGATCACTCGCTCGTCCCGTTCCATTTCTTCGCTCAACGCCTGGTTGAGCGCCTCCCTCATCGTCAAAACGGCCATGGCTAGCTTCCGATTGGAGGGCGAAACTCCGCGATCTGGTCTTCCGGGGCAAAAATATCCTCAAACACGGTGGCCACCTCGGGCTCAGGAGAACTTTCTGCAAACGCGATCGAATCCTCCGCTTCCGCCACAGCTTCCCGCTCGATCTCCTCGTACTGTTTTTCTGTCAGGGCCTTTTCCTTATAAAGCCTTTCCTTAAAGAGCGAGATCGGTTCGGATTCCTTCTTTCTCTCGGCAATCTCCTCTTTCGTACGGTAATTTCCGGGATCCGACATGGAGTGCCCCCGGTACCGGTAGGTCTTTACCTCGACCAAGGAAGGCAGACTTTCCGTTCTGGCCAACTGAACGGCATCCCACATTTTTTCCCGGACGTCATCGATGTCGTTCCCGTTCGCCGTGATTCCCGCCATATCGTAACCATCCGCCCTCTTGACCAGAGGATATCCGGCCGAACTACGGGACTGGTGGGTGCCCATCGCGTACTCGTTGTTTTCGATCACATAAATCACCGGCAATTTCCAGAGCGCCGCAAGATTGAGCGATTCATGAAACGCTCCTTGATTCACCGCTCCGTCTCCCAGATAACAAACCGTAACCTCCCCCGTGCCGTTGTATTTTTGGGCAAAGGCAATCCCAGCGGCGAGAGGCGTCTGGCCTCCGACGATTCCGTGACCCCCGTGAAAATGCTTTTCCTTGTTGAAAAAGTGCATCGACCCGCCTTTTCCGCGGGAGCAACCGGTGATTTTCCCGAAAAGTTCAGCCATACACTCCCTCGAGGTCATTCCCCGGGCAATCGCATGCCCGTGATCCCGGTAGGCGGTGATCACCGCATCGGAAGGATGTAGCGTGGAAATCGAGCCCACCGCCAACGCTTCCTGTCCGATGTAAAGGTGGCAGAACCCCTTGATTTTTGCCTGCATGAAAGCCTGGGCTGCTTTTTGCTCAAAACGGCGGATCAAAACCATCTTACGGAGCAGATCCACCCGTTCCGAGGGTGTTAGGGTAGGCAGAACCGCCGGAGATTTCCCCGGCTTCTCTTTCGACTTTACCTTTTTTGCTCCTGACGATGCCATGTTTGATTGGCTCCTTTGGTTCACCCAGCACTCGGGTCACTGGATGTCGGTATGAGAAGAATATGCCACCCTTTTCTCACCTATCAATTCCAACTTCTTACAACTGGTAACTACTTGCCGATAAAGAGTTCTGGCATCAGTTCCCTACCCCATCGCCAGGTGCTGGGCATCGCTTGGTACCCGATATGCCCCTGCCCCACCTCCCTATAGTGCGCGCCTCCCCAGCCCTTCGCCAAAGCCCTCAACTTGACTGGCGGCGCCACCGAATCGTGCGAACCGCCGACGACCAAAACCCGCTCTGGTGGTAGTTGAAGTTTCCCATGCGAGGGACAAACCAAAGGCAGAAGTTTTTCCGCCCGGTTTCGGCTCATTCCCCTTTGCTCCATCTGCCTTCGCAAAACCCATCCCCCCTCGGAATCCCAAATCGCTGTCGCCACATCCGGAATTGGCTGCACCAACCACCCGCAGGCCAAGCCCTGTTCATGACACAGCGTTAACCCTGCCACCCAGCCCCCCAGACTCATCCCCCAAAGCCCCACCTCGGGAGCCCCCGCCTCTTTGAGCATTCTCGTCACCATCCTCATTTCAGTGACCGCCTGCCGAATCGCCTCCGCACTCCGGATCAGATTCCCACCAAAAACCAGTTCCCCGCTCCACGTTCCCTTCGGCCTCCGGCGGAAATGATACGGCAGATCATAAAAAACCGCCGTCCAACCGAGCCGGTTGAGCACGGAAGCCCAGTGAACATACCCCACATCACTCGTGGAAAAGAGGGAGTGCAACATCACCATAGCGGGCGACTTCATCCCGGCCGGCCCGGGCCAAACGCGTAAATGGAATCTGTTATTCTCCTCCCGATCCCCCACCACCGGAGAAGGAAAACTCATTCTCCCTTCATTGAGTCCTGCAGGGATTTTCTCCGGAACCCGATAAAACTCCTCTCTGCCCCTATTCAACCATTCTTCCGCATAACGATCCCACTCCTTCCCTCCATGCTTTCCCGCCCTGCCCAACAACTGCCAAAGTCCAATCCCAAAAAAAGCCACGCTATCGACTCCCCGAGACTGTAATTCATGCAATCGCCCGATCATCGCCCCGCCTTCCATCTTTCCTGTGGGGTTTTCGGGAGGACGAACTCCTCCAGTCGGTGGCTCCTCTTCACCTCGTCATACAATTTTCGCATCTCACTCGCTAACTGATCGGTCCACCCTTTCCGATCCTCCTTCCGACGAGGCGCAGGAATTGGTTCTCCTACCGCAATCACAACTCGGGGACGCCGAAGCCAATTCCTCCCAACGTAAAGTTGGTCACTCCCTACAATCACGGCCGGTCGGACACAGCAACCCGATTTGGCGGCTAAAAGGGAAATTCCCTCTTTCATCCGTGCTCCCTCCAGCACAGATGTTGCTCCCGCACGAAGTCCGCCCTCAGGAAAAACCCCAACGATCCGACCACTTTGAAGTCTCTTGAGTACGGTTTTGAAAGCTGTCGTATCCACATCCTCCCGACCCACAGAAATCACATGACACTTTCTCATCAGAGATCCGAACCAAGCGGGTTGAAATAGCTCCCGCATCGCCAAAAAGTCGATCGGACGCGAAAAAGCTCCCGCAATGAAAGGTGGATCAAAGTGACTGAGGTGATTGCACGCGAGGATCCATGGCCCCGTAGGAACTGCCCGCGTTCCTCGGACTTCGATCCTGCAAACGGGGAATAGGATTCCCCGCAGAAGATTCACCACCATCCAGTAAGGCAGATCGACCATATCTTGTTCCTAGCGGATCGATCGAAAGAACCCGAGCAATACTCCTGCGGGGTTAGCAAAATAAAAACCCTTGATGCCGATTACTGGCTCCAAGGGCTTTAGTTAAGATTCTTGCTCTAAATTAAATTCAATCAACGATTCCAACGACTACCTTCCAAACCGGCGGGCCTTTTCCTTGCGGCGTGCTTCGACATGCCGTTTCCGGTCGACCATCTTCGTCTTCCGCTTCCGCAGCTCGTTGCTCAACTTTTCTTCCGCCTTGTCGATCGCCGCATAAAGATCGTCCTCCCCAGCTTCGGCAAAGATATCCGGTCCGGGAACGGCCAAATGAACTTTGACCCGATACTGTTTTTTCGGCGCGGCACTATGATCATGCCAGAGCACCACATGGGCCCCAATGATCCGGCTCTCAAAATGATCCAGATGGGAAAGCTTGTTGTGCACATACATGTCGATCCCGTCGGTCAATGGGAGGTGTCGGGGGGTGATATGAATATTCATTCGGTAATCCTAACCCTTTCTTCTTCTCCTGTCGATGGCAGGTCATGCGAAGAACTTTGGAAAAACCGCTGGCGAAAAAACCTGCCCCGGACATTCTCTCAAAATGTTGCGCGTAGGTTTTGGTTATGATGTCCATCCGCTCGTCCCGGGACGCCCCCTCGTCCTCGGTGGCGTGACCATACCCTACGAACGGGGTCTGGAGGGTCACTCGGATGCCGATGTCCTTCTTCATGCTCTCACCGACGCGGTTCTTGGAGCGCTCGGCGCGGGCGATATCGGGGCCCACTTCCCGAATACCGATCCGAAATGGAAGAATGTCGCCAGCACCCTCTTCCTCGCGGAATCCGCCCGCCTCGCGAAGGAAAAGAAGGCGACCATCCTCAATGTCGACGCCACCCTACTGGCCGAAGCCCCCAAACTTCTCCCCCACTTCCCCGCTATGTGCGCCAAAATCGCCGCCGCCCTTGGCCTTCCCGTTGACCGCGTCAACATGAAGGCCACCACGAACGAAAAGCTCGGCTTCATTGGCCGGGGCGATGGCATCGCCGCCCTCGCAGTGGCCGCCCTCGATATTCCGTAATGGCAACCGCCGGCCGTTTCCTCACTTTTGAAGGATGTGAGGGGTGCGGAAAAAGCACACAGATCGCTTCGACTCTTGCCTGGCTTCGTTCGTCCCAACTGACCGTACACGAAGTACGCGAACCCGGGGGAACCCCTCTCGGCGAAACCATCCGGCAACTTCTGAAGCACGATCCCGCCGGTCATTCAATGAAACCGGAAACGGAGCTTCTTCTTTTCGCCGCCAGCCGGGCCGAACTCGTCCGCCAAGCCATTCATCCCGCCCTTGCCCGGGGCGAATGGATCATCGCCGACCGTTTTCACGACTCCACCACCGTTTTCCAAGGAAATGCGCGTGGACTCCCCATGGAGGAGGTGAATTTCATCAACCGCTTTGCAATCGCCCATCGCGAACCGGATCTAACCTTGGTTCTAGATCTCGACCCCGCCGAAGCCCGTAGCCGGGCCCTTCGCCGACCCCGACCTGCCGGCCAAAAAGATCGCATCGAGGATCTCGACCTAGGTTTTTATGAAAAAGTAGCCCAAGGATACCGGGCCCTCGCCCAGCGGGAACCCAAGAGGGTCAAGCTGATCGATGCCTCCGGCTCCCGCGAGGAAACCTTTGCCCTCATCCAGAAGGAACTCCGTCATGCCTTTCCCTCCCTCCCGCGTTGAGGAACTTTTTCAGACTGCCGCGAAGGAGGGTAGGCTGGCCCACGCCCACCTCCTGACGGGCGCACCTCCTGCGGAACTCGAATCCCTCGGACGAGGTCTCGCCGCCAACCTCCTCGATGCTGAATTGGAAGGACATCCCGACTTCTTCATCCTTCGTCCAGAATCCAAATCCCGACGGGTTTCGATCGCCCAAGTCCGCCAACTGGAGCACTCCCTCTCCCGCCGCCCCCACCGGGCCGCCCTCAAAGTCGCCCTGATTCTTGAAGCCGAACGGATGTGTCTACCCCCCGCAGAAGCGGCCAATGCCTTCCTCAAAACCTTGGAAGAACCCCCCGATCATAGCCTTCTTATCCTCACCTCCGACCGCCCCGAACAGCTCCTTCCGACCGTTCGCTCCCGTTGCCTCACCTTCCCCATTCTCCCCAACCAAAATCCAGCCCCGATCGCAGGTCTCGAAGAACTCATCACCCAATGGAACCAACCAGCGGAAGCCAATGCCCTTGCCGCTTACCGCCGGGCCTCCCTCCTCCAATCCTTTCTTTTATCGACCCGGGAAAGGCTTGCCGATGAGTCTGAAGAGGAAGACGGGGAGAACGAATCAGCCCAATCAGCCGCCTCGGCAGGCCAACTGGTCAGAGTCAGGGAAGACGTCATCAGCCACCTGATCCGATCCGCTTGGCTACGGACTGGATCCACCCTCCAACCAGAAATTGTCCGAGAGGTCGAAGCCCTTGAAAAACTCCGTTTTGCACTCGCCAGGAACGTCGATCAAACTCTTGCCATTGAAGTCTCATGCCTACGAATGGCTGGACTTGTCTAATTTTACTTATTTTTACTCATAAAATATCCATACTTTAACATTAAAGTATTTTCTTTTTGATTTTATGACATCGGGACGGATAAATTTGAACTTCTATGGACATTAAAGAAATCAAGGCGGTCATCGATCTGATGAGGAAAAACAGCCTCACGGAATTCGAATACGAAAAGGATGGAACAAAGATTCGCATCCAACGGGGTCCTGACGGTAAACCCCAAGTTTTAGCCAGTTCGCCCGGCCTTATCCCCGCCCCGGCGGTGATTCCCATCGCCACGACAATGGCTCCCGCCCCTAGCCCTCAAACGTCAAGCCCGGCTCCTACGCAGGAAACACTTCCCTCCATCAATTCCCCTATGGTTGGAACCTTTTATGCATCTCCCGCACCGGATGCCCCGGCTTACCTTGCCGTTGGCACGGTGGTAAATCCGGAAACGGTGGTCTGCATCATCGAGGCCATGAAGGTGATGAACGAGATCAAGGCAGAAATGTCCGGAACGATTACCGAAATCCTTGTCGAGAACGGCAAACCCGTCGAATTCGGCAAGCCGCTTTTCCGGATCCGTCCCGCCTGATTTTTCAGGCTTCCCCTACCCTTCCTCCGAAAAAACCATGTTCGAAAAAATCCTCATCGCCAACCGCGGCGAGATTGCCCTCCGCATCATCCGCGCATGCAAGGATCTCGGCATCCGCACCCTCGCGGTATACTCAGAACCGGATCACGACTCCCTCCACGTTCAAGCGGCGGATGAAGCCATTTGCATCGGGCCCGGTCCCAGTGCCCAAAGTTACTTAAAAATAGACCGAATCATCTCCGCCGCCGAGGTCGGGGATGTCGACGCCATTCACCCCGGCTATGGATTCCTGTCCGAAAACGCCCACTTCGCCGAGGTTTGCCAGTCCTGCAATATCCGTTTCATCGGTCCGTCTCCGGAATCCATCCGCCGCATGGGGGATAAATCCTTGGCGCGAGAAAATGCCCGCAAAGCCGGAGTCCCCATTCCCCCGGGAAGCGATGGCCCGGTAACCTCTGAACAGGAAGCCATCAAAGCAGCTAAAAAGATCGGTTATCCCGTAATGATTAAGGCGGTCGCCGGCGGTGGCGGCAAAGGAATGCGTCCCGCCCACAATGACGTCAGCCTGGTGAAAGGTTTCCTCGCCGCCCGCATGGAGGCGGAAAAAGCCTTCGGCAACCCCGAGGTTTACCTTGAAAAATACATCGAGGAACCCCATCACATCGAATTCCAGATCCTCGGCGACAAACGGGGGAAAATCGTGCACATCGGTGAAAGGGATTGCTCCATCCAGCGCAGGCATCAAAAACTCCTCGAGGAATCTCCCTCTCCCCTGATCAGCAGTGATCTTCGCAAAAGAATGGGCAAGGCCGCCATCAAGCTTGCGGAAGCCGTCCATTACGAAAACGCAGGCACCATGGAGTTCCTCGTCGACGGCAGCGGAAATTATTACTTCCTCGAAATGAACACCCGTATTCAGGTCGAACATCCCGTGACCGAAGAAGTCTACGGGATCGATTTGGTTAAGGAACAGATCAAGATTGCCGCAGGCGAACGGATCCCCTCCGAATTTGAAAATCTTCGCCCTCAGCGGCACGCCATCGAATTTCGCATCAATGCCGAGGATCCGGCGATGGACTTTCGCCCCTGCCCGGGAACCATCAGCCTTTACTACCCGCCTGGGGGAATTGGCATCCGAATGGATTCGCACATGTACGGGGGGTACTCCATCCCGCCGTTTTACGATTCCATGATCGGGAAGTTAATCGCTGTCGGACCCGACCGTGCTACCGCCCTTGC
>Ga0214921_10009993_pt1 | contig 11838 bp, 15 predicted proteins | sample LL1505_MetaG_FD_177992 | JGI IMG/M metagenome (GOLD analysis project Ga0214921, IMG submission 177992) | Freshwater microbial communities from Lake Lanier, Atlanta, Georgia, United States - LL-1505 | ecosystem: Environmental > Aquatic > Freshwater > Lake | place: USA: Georgia | collected...
AGCAATGATTTTTACAGTGCAGTATATCATGAACTGATTGCTATTGGTATGACACCAAAAGCTGCTCGCAATTTAATTTCGCATGACGAGGACTTTATAAGTGATGTAGCAAGTGCATACAACCACTACCAAACCAATCCAGGGTTGGACGAAACTAATCATGGAGTAGGTGAAGGTGTGCTTGGTGCAGTTGCAGGTAGTGCATTAGGTAGTGCAGTAGCTGGTCCAGTAGGCGGAGCAATTGGCAGCGCATTAGGCCAGGCAGCCACCGATGGTGGATCAAGCATGATAGAAAGTTCATGCAACACAACCATGGAAGGTGAATACTGTCCAGAACACGGCCTAGCCGAATGTGGCATGTATGAAATGGGCACAGTAGCAGGATCAGTTGCTCCCATGATGGAAGAACATGATCATGACGCATGGTTGGCAAGAATAAAAACACTAGCATTGATCAAGTAATATATACTAGATGAATTTTGATTGTTATGCCATAACCACTTGGCCTGGTTATGCGTTCCAAACTGCGCTGTGTATCAAATCCATAGTGCAGCACTTTCCAGTAAAGCCCATTCATGTCATAGTAGATACCAATCATGCACATGAAGTTGATCCTTGGCCAAATTTCTTTGAAGACATACAAACTTATCTAGGTCAGCAATACTGGCAGTTTGATAATTTGGTATACCACCGTGTGGATGATGTACCACTGATTGACAAGTGTAAAGTGGGATGGTGGCGCCAGCAGTTGGTCAAACTCAATCTTGATCAATACCTACCTGGCGATTCGTGGCTGATGGTGGATGCAGACATCATCTTTGAACAAACATTAGAGTTTGATACTGTGCCAGTCAAAATAGATCATCTGTATGCGCTTGAGACAGATCCAATCACACTGGGTAATCGAATGTATGTTCAGTACATGTTGAACAGTAAACACGATCAAATCTTACATGAAGATTTTCCAGCCTGTGCCAGCGCAGTACCATTTAGACAACTTGATCGAAAGTTGTTGACTCAGTTGAGAAACACAGTAGAACAGTATCACAATCAAAACTTTACTCAATTGCATTTAGACCTGCTGGAAAGCGAACAGATAGTGGCCATGGATATTGACTGCAAAAAAATGGTCATGAGTGAATTTGAATTGATTGAAGTGTACCGGCGCTATCTATCCGATACACCATTGCCGTTAAAGCCAGTGGGCTGGAGTCATACGTTTGCGTTAGAATGCACTGGCGACTATCGTTTTCGACATTCTAGTTTGGCAGATTGGGCACTTGGAAGAGAATGGTTGGAGGCACAGCATCTCCAGATAACTGATGCTCAATGGCAAATGAGCAAACACTTTCAAGAAAATATGCCGCATTTGCGTAAATGACATAAATACACTTGACGAAAGCACAAAAGAAGCATATACTTACGTTGTATGCAACATTATGTTGACGTCACAGGCAACTAACATCTAATTTTTAGATTGGCATATACATAGGCAACTTTTTTAAGGAGAAACATACTATGGCATCTTTAGCAGAAATCAGAGCAAAACTACAGGCAGCGGAATCAAAACAAGGTGGGCAATCCGCCGGCGGAGACAATTCAATTTATCCGCATTGGAATATGGAAGAAGGCCAAGCAGCCACATTACGCTTCCTCCCCGACGCTAATACAAAAAACACATTCTTCTGGCAAGAACGAGCAATGATTCGTTTGCCGTTCAACGGCATCAAAGGAGAGATGGAGAGCAAGCAGGTTATGGTACAAGTACCCTGTGTTGAAATGTGGGGCGACGCTTGTCCTATTTTGGCAGAAGTACGTACTTGGTTCAAGGACAAGAGCCTTGAAGACATGGGTCGCAAGTACTGGAAAAAACGTTCATACATCTTCCAAGGCTTTGTGCGTGAGAATCCCTTGGCAGACGACAAGTCACCAGAAAACCCAATCCGTCGATTCATCATCGGTCCTCAGATCTTTACCACCATCAAAGGTGCGTTGATGGACCCTGAACTGGAAGAATTGCCAACTGACTTCATGCGTGGCTTGGACTTCCGTGTCAGCAAAGGAGCCAAAGGTGGGTTTGCTGACTACAATGGTTCAAAGTGGGCACGTAAAGAGTCTGCACTAACAGAAGCTGAACAAGCAGCCATTGAAAAACACGGCTTGTATGATTTGAGCACATACTTGCCCAAGCGTCCCGGCGATGTTGAACTCAAAGTAATTAAAGAGATGTTTGAAGCATCAGTAGATGGACAGCCATACGACACTGAGCGTTGGGGGCAATACTTCCGTCCTGCTGGTGTACAAGCACCTGGCGCTGCTGCCGGTGATGCCGAAGACACCCCAGCACCTGCTGCCAAACCAGCACTGAAGGTTGCCGCTCTGGCAGCACCTGTAGCAGACGATTCATTTGACGAGGAGCCAGCACCTGCTGCCGCACCTGTGTCAGCAGCCAAGCCAAGCGGCAATGCCCAAGACATCTTGGCCATGATCCGTTCACGTCAAAACAAGCAGTAATTTCTGTACCAACACAAGGGGGCAACCTCTTGTGTTCTTCTATTTTTATAACAGGTGATACATGGGAAAACCCTTCGACGTCTCAAAATTCCGCAAGGAAATTACCAAATCAATCGACGGCCTATCGATTGGTTTTAATGATCCAACAGACTGGATCTCAACAGGCAACTACGCACTGAACTATTTGATCTCAGGAGACTTTAATCGTGGCATTCCACTGGGCAAGGTCACTGTGTTTGCCGGAGACTCCGGCGCAGGTAAAAGTTATATCTGCTCAGGCAACATCGTGAAGAACGCACAAGAGCAAGGCATCTTTGTGGTGCTGATTGATAGTGAGAATGCACTAGACGAAGATTGGCTCAAGGCACTTGGCGTTGACACAAGTGACAGCAAGTTGCTCAAATTAAGCATGGCCATGATTGATGATGTGGCCAAAACTATCTCCACATTCATGAGTGACTACAAGGCCTTGCCAGATGGCGAGCGTCCCAAGGTTATGTTTGTGATTGACTCCCTGGGCATGTTACTAACACCCACTGATGTGAACCAGTTTGATGCAGGCGAAATGAAGGGTGATCTAGGACGTAAACCCAAAGCTCTCACCGCCTTGGTGCGTAACTGTGTGAACATGTTTGGTTCATACAATGTGGGCTTGGTTTGTACCAACCACACATACGCAAGCCAGGATATGTTTGACCCTGATGATAAAATCTCCGGCGGTCAAGGTTTCATTTACGCCAGCTCAATTGTTGTGGCCATGAAGAAGATGAAGCTGAAAGAGGACGAGGACGGCAACAAGATCACTGACGTGATGGGTATCCGTGCAGGCTGTAAAGTAATGAAAACACGCTATGCCAAACCCTTTGAAGGTGTGCAAGTTAAAATTCCTTACACAACAGGCATGAGTCCTTACTCAGGTCTTACTGACTTGATTGAGAAAAAAGGCCTGCTGAAAAAAGAAGGCAACAGCTTGGTGTTTACTACCAGTCATGGTGAAATTATCAAGAAGTTCCGCAAAGGATGGGAACGCAATGATGACAACTGCCTTGACACCGTGATGAAAGACTTTGGAAATATCAAGGAAGAGGTAAGTACCGGTGAGGAGGAAGCAGAATGAGCGAAGCAATAGCAGCAGAAATTTGGGGCGAACTCAAGCGATTTGTTAACACCGTTGACCGCCAGGAGGCTGCAGAGACTGTGGTTCAAATTTTAATGGACAATGACAGTGATGTTGAGGATATCCGCAACGCTTTCAAAGGCGATAGTGATATTAAACGAGCACTTACTGCATACCTTGACAACGACAAAGATTACTCAGAAGACGAAGAAGAGGATCCTGAAGAAGAGGATTACAACGCCGACGACTGGGAAAACTGATGTGGTATAGTCGAGTAGTTGCCAGTCTTGGTGCTATTCCAGACTTTATAGCACACTACGAGCGCGAAATAGATGATGCTAAAAAAGACTGCCGCATCGCTGGTTTAGTAGAAAAAAACATAACAGCACTCCCGGGTATTACTGAGTTTAGATACAACCAGCTTCAAGAGATTGAAGCTGTGTTGAACTATCTCAATATTCAACTGCGCAAAATACGTAGAAAGCACTTTCAAAAGTACCTGGAAGGATATGCCCGTGCGCTTACCAGTCGAGATGCTGAAAAGTATGTGGATGGTGAAGATGAAGTTATTGATTACGAAACCATAATCAACGAAGTAGCATACCTACGCAATCGTTGGCTGGGCATCATGAAGGGCCTGGATACCAAGCAGTGGCAAATGGGCCACATTGTGCGCCTAAGAACTGCTGGTATGGAAGACATACAGGTATGAAGCAAGAGCAGTTTGAGCAAAAAACTCAACAAGCGGTAAGCCAACAAGAACAACTTGAATTGCGATGGCAGCAGTCTCGCAGCCAATTAACTCCTGAAGAGCTGGCGTGGCAAAATGAGTTAGAAGAAATACAACTTGTAATGTTGATTGTTCTAGTTGCAAGTTGGATTGCCTACTGGTATTTTTCAATACACTTGTAATTGCAATCATACATAACAGTATGAAAATCGTACTTGTAACAGGGGGCTTTGACCCGCTGCACTCCGGGCACATTGAATATTTCAAAGCTGCCAAAACTTTAGGTGATGAGTTAATAGTTGGAATTAACTCAGATGAATGGTTGATCCGTAAAAAGGGTCGACCTTTTATGCCCTGGACAGAACGAAACACTATTGTTGCTAATCTTGATCCTGTAGATGCTACAGTAAAGTTTAACGATCTAGACGGTAGTGCAGTAGATGCTATCCGTAAAGTTAAAGAATTATATCCAGAGGCACACATTATCTTTGCCAACGGTGGTGATCGCACCCGAGACAACATTCCAGAAATGGTGTTTGACGATGTGGAGTTTGTGTTTGGTGTAGGTGGCGAAGATAAAAAGAATTCCAGTTCGTGGATTCTTGAAGATTGGAAAAAGCCCAAGACTCAACGAGCCTGGGGATACTATCGTGTGTTGCACGAAGTTGGCAGCAACACCAAACTCAAAGAACTCACGGTTGCACCTAAAACTTGTCTTAGCATGCAACGACATGACAAGCGAGCAGAGTTTTGGTTTGTGGCTGAAGGTGAAGCCACAGTGTACACATTAGATTCCAGTACAGATAGAGATTTAAAAGATCACATGACCGTACATGAAGCCTGCTGGATTCATCGCAACGAATGGCATCAACTTTGCAACGAAACAGATAGACCACTCCGACTGATTGAAATACAGTTCGGGGAAGATTGTGTGGAAGAGGATATTGAACGCAAATGAAACCAATTCCAATTTTTGTAGGATATGATCCACGTGAAGCCATTGCATATCATACCTGTGTAAATTCAATTATCCGCAACAGCAGCCAACCTGTGGCCATTGTGCCTGTGGCACTAAACTTGTTTCGAGAATATAGCGAAACACATACTGATGGCAGCAATCACTTTATCTATACTCGATTCCTTGTACCGTATCTCATGCAACACGATGGATGGGCAATATTCATTGACGGCGACATGATTGTGCGCGGAGACATTGTGGAACTTTGGAATTTGCGCCAACTTGACAAAGATGTCATGGTAGTCAAACACGATTACAAAACATGCCGGACTGAAAAGTATCTTGGTGCCAAGAACGAAGATTATCCACGCAAGAACTGGTCGAGTGTGATCTTATGGAATTGCAACAGTCATCCCAATAGACGCCTCACACCTGAATTTGTGCAAAAAGCTACAGGTGCCGAATTGCATCGCTTCTCATGGTTACTCGATGAACGTATTGGTGAACTACCACCAGAATGGAATTGGTTGCCCGATGAATACGGGCCAAACCCCGACGCCAAGCTCTTACACTATACCTTGGGCACTCCATGCTTTCACGAGTTTGCCGATACGCCACAAGGCAACGAGTGGCATCGAGAACGCATGCTCACTGATTATTGTCAACAAAGGTTGCCTGAATGACAGATTGGGAACTTGAAGATGAATCAACATATATTCCACCCTTGCCACCAGCGCCGCCTGATCCGCATGTGTTGGACCAGGCAGTCCCGGAGATTCGAGAACTATTTAAAGATATATTGAAATATCGTGTGGATCCCGAAGGTGTGTATTACGGTATCACATTTGAAACTATAACACAAAGTGTGCGTGATCTTGAAAAACATACAGTTGTAGCAATTGCTATGGATCCTAACGAAACCAAGTATAAGGAAAAAGGACACATGTACGATCCAATACTGCAAAGTTTTGTTCAAGGAGCTGGGGGGAGAATTAGCAACTGGGCGAAAGAAGAACTCAATATGACTCCGGTAGTATTGCGTGGAATTACCAAGCGCAAACAAATGGAAAGCTGTCGCGCTGCGGGCAGAGACTTTTATTACATTGATACTGGATACTTTGGTAATGGAAAGAAAAAAACATTTCATCGTGTGACCAAAAACGATGTGCAAAATTTTGGCACTATAATTGATCGGCCAGGTGATCGATTGGCAGCAACTGGTGTTAAATTTAAAAGGTTTAACACTGTTGGTAGCAAAATATTATTAGCACCGCCTAGCCAAAAACTATTAAATTTATACAACATCAATCTTGACAATTGGTTAGAAGCCACTATAAATCAGATTGGTGTACATACTGATAGAGAAATAGTAGTAAGACTCAAACAAAGTCGTAGTATTCGACAAAATAGTGATACCATGGAATCAGCGTTACTAAATGATATATTTTGTTTGGTTACATTTTCTAGCATTGCAGCAGGCGAAGCAATACTTTGTGGCAAACCTGCTATTACACTAGGTCCAAATGCTGCTGCACCACTGTGCAGTCAATCAGTAGCTGAAATTGAAAATCTAAAAATACCCACCATGGACGAAGTTGAGGCATGGGCTCGCCACATAAGTTATTGTCAATTCACGGAACCAGAAATGAGAGATGGTACAGCCTGGGGAATTCTCAATGACAACTGATGTAGCAGTCTACATCTCCAGTGTGGCCAATGCATACAAGCATCCAAGAAAAGTGGCTTGTCTTGAAAACTTTGCACAAGGTGTAAAAACACTTGGTGCATCTTTAGTAGTTCAACGAGAGTACAGGTATCAACCTGCCAAATTGGCAGTTATACTAGGATGGGCCACACCTGACACAACTGGTGGTCGTAATGTTGTTTTACGCAAAGAAATCATTGCCAGTCAAAAAACTCGTGGATACAAAACCATGTGCATTGATGCCAGTTGCTTCAAGTACCTTGATGACAGTGGAACATATTTGCGTTATAGTCTTGGCGGTCCTTTTTATGACCGTGCTGAATATGCCAATAAAAATAGTTCTTCTGCAAAATGGAACGAAATACAACAAACATTGGGCGTTAGCTTACAGCCTCTCAAGCCAGATGGCACATATATTTTGATATGCATGCAACGTGATGGCGGATTTGCAATGAAAACATTAAGCCCAATGGCATGGCTAATAGATAAAATAACTGAAATACGGCAGTACACTGCCCGCCCTATTGTGATACGTCCACATCCAGGAAAATTTGACATGAAAGAGTTTTTGCAATTTCACACCAAATTATACATGAAACAACAGGTAAGTGTAATACATCCTGAAAAATCTAAATTAATAGACAATTTAAAATCAGCACATTCCGCAGTGTTTTTTAACAGTTCAGCAAGTGTAGCAGCCGCACTTGAAGGAGTACCTGTGTTTGTAGACGATCCTAGTGCAGTCACATGGAAAGTGGCACAGCACGATGTTTCAACGATTGAACAACCCAGAACATTTGATAAAACTCAATGGATTAATGACCTAGCAACTGCGCATTGGAGTGATGCTGATGGTGCAAGTGGAAAAATCTATCAGCACTTCTTGCCTTACTTGTAAACCACAACGTCATAGTTGTAGCCTTTAACCCAGGACCACTTGTGTGTTTTATCCACAACAGATACAAATTCTTTTGCAATTTTAATTTTCATATGTGTGAGTAATTGTTCACGCCACCAGTCTGGCGACTCTACAATCAAGTGAGCATTGCGGCCATCGGGCAAATTTTTCTTTGCAGGGTAGCAAGCAATTCTAAAACAACCACAACGTTCCATTAGGTTGCCAATGGTTGCCAGCGTGCCTATTAAGAATTTTGGTTCAATATGTTCTAGTGCATCAGTGCTAACAACAGCATCAAATGTTCTGTCGGGCAAGGATTCAAACATAGGATTGCCTGGATCGTATCCTGTCAGTTCAATGTTTGGGTGCAATTGATCTATAGTGGCAATCAGCCCGCCTTGCCCGCACCCAAAATCTAACACACTGATAGGATTGTGTTGTTCTAAAAAATCTTTGACAACTTCGTATGCTTTGGCACCGTTGTTAAATTTACCTGCATTGTGCATGCGAAGTAATTGAGTTTGATAATCTTTGTTTATTAACGCCATCCCATAATCCAATCATCTTTAACTTGATCTAACCGTACTAGTCCCCAACCCTGTAACAACTCTACAGCGGCGTGTTGAGTGTATTGGTTGCTGTAGGCATCGTGTGGTTTTTGTTCCACTACCACAACAGGGCGACAGCGTTTTATAGTTTGTTCGGCACCTTGCAACACTCTGTATTCGTAGCCTTCACAGTCTATTTTTATATAGTCTACATCAGTCATGTTTAGATTGTCTAGTCGAACAACTTGAACATCGCCGGTGCCCATTTTGGTAGGATCCAAATGACTGTGTCCTGTATTGCCTTCGGTGATAATCATAGTGGCTTGAGTGTCTTGATCTCCTAGTGCCAATGGACTAACAACAAAGTTAGCTCCGGACACATTTTGTTCCAAGCACTCTCTAAAGATAGCCACAGGCTCGAACGCAACAACTCGGGCAAAGTGTTTGGTCAAATCACGACTCCATAATCCCACGTTAGCACCAACATCCAGTGCAGTCCCTCGTTTGGCACACAATTCAATGCTACGCCGACGAACTGGAAGTTGATATTCTGCTGGCCCACCTTGGCCAATGCTTTTACCTATCATTTTGGGAAAATGTGTTTCAAAGTCTGGAAAGTACCATCCGTAATCTTCACGCATTATATGTGTCCTTTAGTATTCTTAACGCTGTCCCGTCTGCTAGTTCTTGATTGGAAAACTGACAGTATGCAAGATGTCGCAACCACATCTCTAAGAAATCTCTGTCCGGATACCACGGAGACTCTATCTTGGATAAATCTGTGTTGCTTACTGGCAAGGCAGCATTGCATGGTGCCAGTACAAATACAGGCACACCGGCCATGACACTTTCTGTGGCTGCTATTGAATTAAATGTGACCACGGCATGCACATCTGTTAGTGCGGATTCCATACTGTTGGCCACTCGTGTTTGCCGGTTTGGATCTCGTTGTCTTACTTCTATAGGGCGATCAGTGTGTTGTTTTATAGTTTCCACAGTGGTCTGCAACCAATCATCCAAATTGATATCATAAAAAATACACGGCTTTTCGTCAGGTGCAGCAATTAGTATTTTGCGACCACTCTTTGAGGGTGCTACAGGACTCATGTTCAGTCTCCACCAACGGTCCGGCGGCCGAGAGATTACTGTGCCGTGTTGCAAATTGTTTGGCACAATCCTATGCCACACTTTATCACCACGTGGATTGTTAACATACTTGCGATTGCCAAGGTACCCAGAATCCATGTACCAAAATGGTCTAGAGTCTGCCCAGCATTGCTTGATAATCTTGTGCTTCATGATACCTCGTACAACCAACGGAGCGTCACTATCTTCGTACTGCCATGTTTCTAACTCAGTGGGGTTTGTGCCGCAGCCGCGAGCAAACATTTCTATGTACTCGTCAGAGTTTTTCTTGTTGAGAAATATCCAGTTCATTGCCAGTATGTTTCAGTTCGTCGGACTTTTAGGTCTGTAGCAGGACTGCGTCCTGTAGATTTGCGAGCACCTTTAAGGTGATCTAAGTATGCGCCCCAGTCTGAATTGATTAGGGGATGACCTTCACCTGTGATCAAATGGCTTGACCAATCAAGCTCTTGTAATGGCAAATGTTTTCTTACTGCATCAAATACAAACGAGTCATGCCATTCTGCCAGGGTAAAAATACCTTGTTCGGCGTTGTCATAGTATTGTTGAAACTGTGTTAAAAAATCCCTTGTGCGTTGGCTGCACAAATTCATAGCATACAATCCACATTCGGTATATTTGCCACGCCGCCCTAAAAAACAAAGATCTTTGTTGTCAGGACACAATCTATCTAACTCATCTACATTAATAGAACTATGACACACTGTGTCTGCATCCATCCAAATCAACCAATCAGTATTGGTATGTTTAGCACAATGAAAAATGCTGTAAACTTTGTGAGCAAAACGCACAGCGTCCCATTTGAATCCTTTGCCGGCATCTTTGCGTTTTGCTCGCACAGGATCTGCTCCAACATCTCCGTTGGCCTTGGCTACTCCCATCCACTGTTGTTTAAATGCAGCAAGTTCCGTTACTACCGAGATGTCATGAACTAAGAGATTGGGTGCAGTTTCTTTTATACCACATCCTTCTGCGTACACAACTAGATCAACTGGCCATGTTTGCAAGAATGTTTGGATCATGCGTTGGCCGTACTTTGTGTAACCGTCAGCATTGAAAGTGGTACATACAGTGTATTTCATCTCACATACTTATGATCAATAACGTAGCCTATTTTCCTTCTCAGTGTGCTCAAAATAGCAGACCTGTAATGTCAGCAGTGCTAGATTACTTTCAAGCCCGTGGTATCCAAACACAGGAAAATTCAATGACTGCTGACGCGGCTGTGATTTGGTCAGTGTTGTGGGCGGGCCGCATGGCACCTAACCAAGAGGTATACAAGCACTATAGATTGCAAGGCAAGCCAGTTGTGATAATTGAAATAGGTGCGCTATATCGCGGCAACACCTGGAAGATTGCAGTAAACAACATTACCTCACAAGGTTACTATGGGCACCTGGACAATTTGGATTGGGATCGACCTGCCAAACTAAAAATCAGCCTGGCCACACAACTCAGTTCCAAACCCAACATCGTCATTGCTGCACAACATGATCGCAGTCTTCAGGTTGCTGGCGTCAATATGACTGACTGGGTCAACAACACAATTGGTATTCTTAGAAACAACACAGACCGACCCATTACCATACGCCCGCATCCACGCTGTAGACTGATGTTAGGCAACTTACCATCTGGTGTGAGCATAGAGTCTCCGCAAAGACTAGCTAACACATACGACAGTTATGACATGCATTTTGATTGTCATGCTGTGGTAAACTACAATTCTGGACCAGGTATACAAGCAGCCATTGCAGGAGTACGTCCAGTGGTAGAATCAACCAGTTTGGCGTATCCTGTGGCAGTTGGATTCAGTGACATTGAACACCCTTATGAAACGGATAGAGAACTGTGGCTTAGACAAATTTGTCACAGTGAATATACTCTCGATGAATTGCGTACAGGCACCTGGCTAACGCGAATTGAACTTGCACTAACTGAAAGTAAATAATTGATGAATCAATCTTGGCTAAACTATTACAGAAACAAATATTATCCATTGCTAAATCCTGATCCGTTGGAAAATGCAGGCATCCTGGCCAGTGGCATGTACAAAAGAGACATTGGATTTGACATAATGTTTAGATTGTTATTGAATAAGAAACAACATGATTTTTCCATTGTCGAAACAGGCACACTTCGCACTCCCGGACAATGGAAGGATGGGCAAAGTGCTTTTTTGTTTACTGAATTTGTAATGGCACAAGGAGGCCAAGTTCGGTCTG
>Ga0214921_10009994_pt1 | contig 11837 bp, 10 predicted proteins | sample LL1505_MetaG_FD_177992 | JGI IMG/M metagenome (GOLD analysis project Ga0214921, IMG submission 177992) | Freshwater microbial communities from Lake Lanier, Atlanta, Georgia, United States - LL-1505 | ecosystem: Environmental > Aquatic > Freshwater > Lake | place: USA: Georgia | collected...
CCGCCACCCACTCCACCCGTCGTCCGCCAAACGCTTCGGCATGGGGCGCCGGTCGGTCAGCGACGCCACCGTCCCCCGGCTCGCGCCGGGGGCTTCTATTTCGCCAGACTCAGCGCTCGCCCCCCGCGCCATAGAAACCCCGGGCGCAAGCCCGGGGACTGCGGGCCGAATGCCACCCCGCCACCCACTCCAACCGTCGTCCGCCAAACGGTTCGGCACGGGGCGCCGGTCGGTCGGCGACGTCACCGTCCCCCGGCTCGCGCCGGGGCTTCTATTTCGCCGCCAGCTTCTCCCGGATTCGGCTGACCCGCATGCGCAGGGCGCCCGGCGTCGAGTCGAACATCTCCGCCAGGGCCTCGTAGTCGTGTCCTTCGGCAAACTTCATCAGGATCAGCGCCCGGTCCTCCTCGTCGAGCCCGCCGAGCACCCGCTCGAGATCCTGGGCCGCGGCCACCGCCGTGGCCGGATCGGGGCCTGTGGCGGCATGCGTCTCGGTCGGCGGCGGGCCCTCGCCCACTTCCGTCGTCTCCCGTTTCCGCCGCCGCGACCGCGATCGGCGCAGGGTCAGGCAGGTGCGGATCGCCACGCCGTGCAGCCAGGTGGAGTAGCGGCTGCGGCCGGCGAACTTGCCGCGGTCGAAGAACAGCCGCACGAAGACCTCCTGGGCGGCGTCCTCGGCGTCGTGCCGGCTGCCCATCAACCGCCAGCAGACCCGCCACACCCGATCCCGAAACCGCTCCACGAGCGCGGTGAACGCCACGCCATCGGAGCCCTCGCGGGCGGCGAGCGCGGCGAGGTCCTCGTCGGTCGCCGTCGCGACCGCGTCGCTGCCGGGATCGCCCACGCCGGCCCCCTTTCACCCACCGAGGGCCGCCGCCGCCCGTGCGAGCGCCGCCTCCACCGTGGCGGCTGCCGTCGCATCCCCGTCCTCGCCCACCGCCTGCTCAGCCACGAGTCGCACGATCGGCTCGGTGTTGCTTGACCGCACGAGCAGCCAGCCGCCGGGCCAGTCGAGCCTCAGACCGTCGAGCCGGCTCGCGCGGGCCTCCGGAAACGCCGCGGCGATCCGGTCGAGCCCGGCGACCAGGCCCGGTCCGCGCGTGGCGGGCGAGAGGGCGACCTTCGTCTTCCTCATCGCGAACGGCGGCAGAGCGGCGGCGAGGTCGGCCACGCTCACGGGCTGGTCGCCCGCACACATCCGCTCGAGCACGAGCGCCATCGCGACGGCCGAGTCGCGGACGAGCACCACCCGTGGGTCGATCACGCCGCCGTTGCCCTCGCCGCCGATCGCGGCCCCGCAAGCCAGCATCGCGTCCACCACATTGGCCTCGCCGACGGCGGAGACGCGGCAGGCCGCGCCATGGCGGGCCGCGATCGCCGCGGTCATGCCGCTCGTGGAACAGTTGACCACGACGGGCCCCGGCGTCTTCGCGAGCACGGCCTCGACGCAGAGCGCGAGCGTGGCCTCCTCGCCGAGGTAGCGGCCGGTCGCGTCGGCGATGGCCAGCCGGTCGGCGTCGGGATCCTGGAAAAAACCGATCGCGGCTCCGGCGGCCGGAATCCGTGGCAAAAGCCCGGCGAGGTTTTCGGCCGTCGGCTCGGGCTCGTGCTCGAACCGGCCGTCGGGCTCGGCCCCTTCGACCACCACGTCGCACCCGAGCGCGTCGAGCAGCGGCAGGGCCACGCGGCTGCCCGCCCCGTGGCCGCAGTCGATCCAGACGCGGGGCCGCCGGCGGCGGATCGCGGCCACGTCCACGAGCGCGGTCACGAGCGCGACGTGCGCGGCGGTCGCATCGGCGACCGACACGCTGCCCACGCGGCCGGCCGGCGCGGCCACGCCCCGGTCTCCCGCCAGCCGTTCGAACTCCGCGAGCACAGGTTTCCCGGCAGCCGCCGGCAGCACCCGGCCCGCCGCCCCGAACAGTTTCAGCCCGTTGTAGCGGGCGGGGTTGTGGCTGGCCGAGATCTGGATGCCGCCGGCGGCGGCGTGCTCGCGGACGGCGATGCCCACCGTCGGCGTGGCGGCCACGCCGCAGTCGATCACGTCGCGACCCGCGAGTGAGAGCCGCGTCGCGATCGCCGTCGCGAGCATCGGCCCGCTCTCCCGGCCGTCGCGGCCGAGCACGATCGGCCCGGCGGGCAGCGTGGCGGCGAAGGCGGCGGCGTAACGGGCGGCCACCTCGGGCGTGAGCGACTCGCCCACCACCCCGCGGAGCCCCGACACGCTCACGATCAGCGGCTCGGCGGCAGGCTTGGCGAGATCGCTCATTGGTCGAGAGTATAGAACGTCTCTCGATTTTCATGGATCCAGCGAGGGGTTGCCCATGGCAATCGAGACGGCGTAGGAAACCGAGCGCAGCCCGGAGGGCGGAAGCGAGGTTTCCTCCGAGCGACCGAAGGGCAGGATGCCCTGAGGGAACGTCCGGCGAGATGGCCTGGGAAACCCCGGCCCACGCCACAAGACCCACCAAAACGTCATCGACCCGATAAACTGCCGCCCATCCCCGCTGAACCGGAGCCTCGCTCATGCCCGCCGCCGACGCCCAACTTTCCCGTCGCCTCGAAGCGATCGCCGCCGCCCGGGCGGCCGGCACGATCACGGAGCACTCGGCCGTGACGATGCGAGCCTGGCTCGAGGAGCCGCGGTTCGCGGAGTTTGCCGGCGAACTCGCCGCCCTGATCGACAAGGGTTCGTGGCAGGAGCTCGACGACGCCTATTGGACGGTGATCCCGTTCGGCACGGGCGGCCGCCGCGGGAAGATGTATCCGGTCGGCTCCAACGCCATCAACGACCGCACGATCGGCGAGAGCGCCCAGGGGCTCGCCGACTACGTGACGAGCGTCCTGCCTGCGGGCCAGACGCCCACCTGTGCGATCGCCCACGACACCCGTCACCGCTCCGAACACTTCGCCAAGCTCTGCACCGAGATCCTGCTCGCCAACGGGTTCACGGTGTTCTTTCTCCGGGGCGTCCGCAGCACCCCCGAGCTTTCGTTCGCCGTACGGCACGCGGGCGCCTCCTGCGGGATCATGGTCACGGCCAGCCACAACCCGCCCAGCGACAACGCCGTGAAGGTCTACTGGGCCGGCGGCGTGCAGGTGTTGCCGCCGCACGACAAGGGGATCATCGACCGCGTCATGAGGGTCGAGACCGTCCGCCGCGAGCCCTTCGAGCAGGGTGTGGCGAGCGGCCGCGTGAAGTTCGTCGAGCAGGAGGTGGATCCCGCCTTCGTGGCGGCCGTGCTCGCGCAGTCGGCCCCGGGCCCGCGCGGGATCTCGATCCTCTATTCCCCGCTCCATGGCGTGGGGGCCACGGCCGTGGTGCCCGTGCTCGCGGGCGCTGGCTTCGAGCGGCTGCGGGTGTTCGGGCCCCACGAGGCGCCCGACGGCGACTTCCCCAACGTGCCGGGCCACGTGGCCAATCCGGAGGTGCCGGCCGTGCTCGAGGCGGTGATCGCGGAGGCCCGCGAGCGGGGCGACGACCTCGTGCTCGCGAGCGACCCCGACTGCGACCGGCTCGGCGCCGCCGCCCCGCTCACGCGGGCGCCCGGGTCGGCCTGGAACACGCTCACCGGCAATCAACTCGGCGTGCTGTTGTCGGCCCAGGCGATCGCCGCCCGCCAGGGCCGCGGCGAGTCGCGGCCCGGCGATTACGTGGTGACCACGCTCGTGACGAGCGGCCTCGTCCGCCGCGTGGCCGAGGCCCACGGCCTCGAGGTCGACGACACCCAGCTCGTGGGCTTCAAGTGGATCTGTTCGGCGATCGACCGCCGCGGCCCGGCAAACTTCGTGTTTGGCACGGAGGAGTCGCACGGCTACCTCGCCGGCACGCACGTCCGCGACAAGGACGCGGCGGTGGCCGCTCTCCTGATGGCCGAGCAGACGGCGGCGCTCGCCGCGGCGGGCCGCACGCCCCACGAACTCCTCGACGAGTTGTATGGAAAGTTCGGCTGCCATCAGGAGCGGACGCTGAACGTGATGCTTCCCGGCGCCAGCGGCATGGATCGGATGAAGGAAATCATGGCCACGCTGCGGGCCAAGCCGCCGGCCCGCTGCGGCGGGCTCGACGTCGTCCGCACCCGCGACCAGGCCACGCTCACCACCTGGACGCCCGGCGGCTCTCCCGAGCCCTACGAGGGCGTGAAGAGCGATCTCGTGATCTTCGACCTGGCCGGCCTGCCGGGCGCGGGCACCCGTTCCGGCGGCCGCTTTCCGGCGCTTGGCAACGCGGTGGCCGCCCGTCCGTCGGGCACGGAGCCGAAGATCAAGTTTTATCTGTTCGCCGCCGCCGAGCCCTGCCCCGCCGCCGACCTGCCGGCCGCGAAGGCCGCGCTCACCAAGCGGCTCGACGCCATCGAAGCCGACCTCCGCGCCATCGTGGGCGTCTGACCGCCCTGCCGGCCCGCGATCGCCGCCGCGAAATGGCATGGTGCCGCGCAGGCGGCGTCGCTAGCCTCTCCGCGCAAACGGTCGCCGCCCAACCCGTCCTCCCGGAGTCACCCGCATCATGTCGCACTCGTTCCTCCCGCTCGTCGCCGCGGTCGCTTTCGTCTCCGGTGTCGCCAGCGCCGAGCCCGGTGCCGCCAACGCCGCCCCGCGGGCCTCGGTCGTGGGTCAGGCCCCGGCCAATCCGGCCGACGCCATCGTGGGTGACTGGAAGCCCGCCGACATGCCGGTGACCGTCCGCATCTTCCCGTCGCAGGGGCAGTATCTCGGTGGGATCGTGGCCGCCGAAAATCCGGCCCTCGTCAACAAGGAGATGTTCCGCGGGATCACCTACGACGCCGCCAGCAACACCTGGCGGGGCGAGGTGTTCGCGCTCAAGCGGGGTGAGTTCGTGCCGATGACGATCCGCACCACGCCCGCCGGCTTCGAGATGGTGGCCGGCTCCGGTCTGATGTCGAAGACGATCGAGTGGGTCCGGGCCCAATAGCCCGGCCCCCCGGGCCGCCGTCGCGGGCAGCGGGTGCGAAATCCCGTCGGGTATGATCCGCCCCAAAACCCCGATCGTCGGCCCGTCGGAAGGCGCTCGACGCCTTGCGGAAAGAAAGCGACCGGCAACTCGAAGAGCTCATTCGCCGCCGGCTGGCGATGCCGGTCGAGCAGCGCATGAACTTTCTACGCAGGCGCCTGCCCGGCGGCGGCAGTTGCCTCTGATCGCCCTGGCGATCTTCGGGTCGTGGGCCCGTGGTGCGGCGACGCCGGCGTCTGACCTCGACCTGCTCTTGGTCGCCGAGCCCCTGCCGCCCAGCCGCATGAAGCGGGTGCGCCAGTTTCGGCCGGTGTCCGACGCCACCCGGACGGCGAGATCCGGCTTCTGGTCGGATCAGGGCCCGGAGATCGAACTCTCCCCCGTGTTCAAGACTCCGGCCGAACTCGCCGCCGGCAGCCCGCTCTATCTCGACATGACGCTCTGGCGCGAAGTGTTGGCCGACCGCGACGGAATGCTGGAGGCGTTTCTGGCGGGGCTGCGGGGCCGCATGCAGGCGCTCGGGTCACGCCGGGTCCCGTTCAAGGGGGGCGCGTTCTGGGACTACAAGCCAGACTTTCGCCCCGGTGACGTGGTCGAGTTATGACGACCAACGACCTGGCGACCGGCTACCACCGAAAGTGCGAAGACCGCCTCGCGGCGCTCGCGGTGTTGTATGCCCGGGCCGCGTTTTCGGATGTCGTTCGGGAGAGTCAGGAGGTCGTCGAACGCCTCAGCCGGCTCCTCGGCAAGCCCGCCGGGCAGTGATGCCAACGGCGGGCTGGAATCAAGGCCGCGGCACGAGCCCCAGCATGTCGGCGGCCACGTCGGCCCAGGTGCGGGCGGCGAGCCGCGCGAGAATCGCCCGCTGGCGGGCGAGCACCTCGTCGCGATGATCGAGTGCATGCAGGATCGCCCGCACGAGGCCGTCCGGGCCACTCGCGGCGTCACAATATTCGGCAGCCGCCAGCTCATTCGTGGTGAGCGTTTCCCGGGTCGCGGGCGATCCCGCCATCGCCACGGGCGTGCCGAGCGCCACCGCCTCGCTGAAGGCCGCGGGCAGGCAGTCGCCGTCGCCGTCCACCACCACCGCGCGGGCGTGTCGCAAGAGGCGGGCCCGCCCGGCCTCGGAGAGCCCCCTGGCCTCGGCCACGTCGAACGAGAGCCCGAGCCGCTCCACCTCGTCGAGCGGGCCCTCGCCCCGCGGCAGCCGGCCATCGATCACGAGCGTGAGGCTGCGACGGTGCCGCCGCAGGACGGTCGCGAAGGCCGCCAGCAGCGGGCTAGGATCGCCCCCCGTCGGCACGGCGACGAGGTAATCCGCTCGCTCGAACGGAAAGTCGCAGAAGTGCCGGTGCAGCGGCGCGCGGACGCCGGCTGAGAACAGCTCGCGGAGCTCGTCGGCGAGCCGCAGCCGCCCGGACTCCTCGCTCGTCACCGCCGCCGACACGGGTAGCGGCGCCGGCGGGATCACGTGACACGGCTTGCCACCGAGCAGGCCCGCCACGGCGTCGGCCACGTGCCGTGACGGCGCGACCACGGCGGCGGCGGCCCCGGCGAGCCGGCGGAGCGGGGGCCGCGCCCGCGCGGGGGTCGGCGCGCTACCACCCAGATCGAGAATCTTCGGCCCCCGCAGCCGGCGGGCAGCCGCAGTCTCCGCGGGCGACACGATCCACGTCGCCGATGCCCCGCGTCGTCGCAGGTCGGCGACCGCGCTCGCCTGTGGCGGCGGGAGGAGCCGCACGACCGCCAGGATTGCCTCGGCCATCCACAGCCGGCCCCAGAGTTTCATGAGCTTGATGATTCGGCGCGGGGCCGCGAACGCGCGGCGGCGCGGATCCTCCGCGAGCCTCGCGAGCGCGGCCCGCCACGAGCCCAGCGAGGCCGTGGCCCCGAGGCCGGCGAGCCGGTCGAGGCAGGAGTCGCCCCACCGCTCGGCCCAGGCGATCACCGCCCGCCGCACGGTCGGATCGCGGCCGGCGGCCACCACCCGGAGTTTGTCGGAGACGAGCCGATCGGGCCGGGCGGCGTCGGTGAAGAGGGCCATCATCGGCTCCACGTCGGCCGGCAGGCAGGGCAGCAGGATCGACCCCACGCCCGGAAGCGCGTCGAGCCCCGCGACCAGCCCGCGGGCGCGACGGATCCGTTCATCGCAGCAGGCCGGCGCGGGCAGGCTCGGATCGAGCTCGATCCACAGGCCCACCGTGGATGGCGGGGCGGCGGCGGCGGTCGAGGCGGCGGGCTTCACAGGCAGGCGATCCTCGCTCGGCTCGCGGGCCGTGACTCCGCCTGGCCCACGCGTGCATCCTGGGCGATCACCGCGCCGATCGCCTCCACGAGCGACTCGTCCCACGCCCGCCAGCTCAGGTCGCGGATCCGGCGGCCCACGTCGTCGGGCGGCGGCGGCAGCGACTCGCCGGCAAGGAGTGCCTCGGCCGTCGCCCGCTCGTCGAACGGATCGAAAAACCGCAGGCCCAACCCAAAGGCCTCGTCGATCTCCCGCATCTGCGGATAGTCGCTCGACACCGACGGCGTTCCCAGGAGCGCGGCCTCGACGGCGCTGAAGGTGCCGTTGTCGGCGATCACGTTGTGGGCCAGGAACCGGGCCGACCGCAGCACGCGGGCGTAGGCGTCGTCGGGCACCGCGCCGAGAAACCGGATTCGCCGCCGCACCGTGGGGTCGAGCGCGGCCACCGCCTCCCGAACCTCGCGGACGTGGGGCGTGTTCCACTGCGGCTCGCGGCCCGCCCGCCGCTCGGCGGGCAGGTCGGGGTCGAAGAGATCGGTCCACACGCCCGTCGCCACGATATCAAGCGTTCCGCCGAGCTCGCGGAGATAGCGGTCGATCGCCCGCAGCATCCGCAGCTGGTTCTTGTGGGGCGAGGGATTGGTCACCCAGGCGAAGAACGGCATCGCCGGCAGCATCGCGTCGGCGTCGGCGTCCGCCGCCTCGGCCAGCCGCGTGAAGTGGTCCACGTCGAGCGTGGTGGGCAGCCGCACGACCGGCCCGCGGGCGCCTGCGTAGCCGATCGCGTCGGCGGCCGTGTCGCGGCTCGTGGCCACGACGAGATCCGCGTTCCGCACGTTGCGGAGGAAGTTCCAGGGCGCGGAATCGGGATCGGCATACGCCGTGGCGTCGAAGATCTCCGGCACGTACCGCTGCAGGTGGTCGGTCACGAACACGCCGTAGGGCCGCAGCGGCACGAGCGGGTATTCGAGCCGGTCCGACACGAACAGCCAGAACCCGCAGTCACGGAAGTCGGCGCCGCCGTCGGCCGGCACCTGGTAGCGACCCGAGATCCACCGCCCCACGTCGAGGCCGGCCTCGGCCGCCAGGGCCCGGGCCTCGTCGGGCTCGAGCGGCCGCCAGCGGAAGCCGCGAATCTCCAGGCCGGGAGCGTCGCGGCGCACCGCCTCGAGTTCGGCGGCGATCGCCGGCCGGTGGTCGGCCGGCACCGCGAGCACGAGCGGCCCCGGCCACCGCCCCGCCAGATGCCGCACGAGGTTCTGGAGCAGCCGGATCGTGCCGCCGAGATACGCGTGGGGCAGGAGCACGGCCAGGCGGGCTCCGACGGTCGTCGGGGGCGATGTCATGCGGCGCGCCGGCGGGCGTGGCGGCCGCCAGCCGCGGCGATCGCCCCGCAGACGAAGTCCACGTCGTCGTCGGTCATGAGCGGATGCGTGGGCAGCATCCGCCCGTCGGCCCCGAGCCGTTCGGCGACCGGCAGTGTGGTGATGCCCTGCCGGGCGGCCAGCCGCCGGTAGGGGGGCATGCGATGGAGCGGCGGAAACAGGGGCCGCGTCTCGATGCCGCGGCCGCCGAGCGCCGCGGCCAAGCCGTCGCGATCCAGGCCGAAGGTGTCGCGATCCACGACGACCGCCGCCAGCCAGGGTGAGACTTCCGCCCATCGTGCGTCCACGCGATGCACGAGCCCGGGCAGGGGCCGGAGCCGCTCGTCATAGCCCCGCAGGATCGCCCGCCGGCGGGCGACCAGCGCGTCGCGGCGTTCGAGCTGCGCGCAGAGGAGCGCCGCCGTCAGGTTCGACATCCGGTAGTTGAAGCCGACGATCGGAAAGTGATACCGCCGCCCGGGATCCATGCCGTGCCCGCGGAGCATCCGCAACCGCTTTCCGAGCTTGTCGCGCGAGAAGGTCACGGCCCCCCCCTCGCCGCTGGTCACGATCTTGTTGCCGAAGAACGAGAACGCGGCCGCGTCCGCGAGCGAGCCCACCGGCCGGCCCCGGTAGGTGGCGAAGGGGGCCTCGGCGGCGTCCTCCACCACCCACAGGCCGTGATCGGCGGCGATCGCGTTGATCGCATCCATGTCGGCGGGGTGTCCGAGCAGGTGTACCGGCACGATGCCCACCGTCCGGCGGCCGACCGCCTCGGCCACCTCCCGAGGAGCGAGGCACCAGGTCTTCGGATCGACGTCCACGAAGACCGGTGTGGCCCCGCAAAACCGGACCGCGTTGGCGGTCGCCACGAAGGTCGTGGCCGGCACGATCACCTCGTCGCCGCGGCCCGCCCCGAGCGCCGCCAGGGCGAGATGGAGCGCCGTCGTGCCGCTGGAACACGCCACCGCGTGCCGCGTGCCGCAGGCAGCGGCGAACTCCCGCTCGAACCGCGCGAGGAACTCGCCCGTCGACGACACCCACCCGCTGCGCAGGGCCTCCACGACGTAGGCCTCCTCGTTGCCCGACAGGTCGGGCGCGGCGACCGGGATGCGGCGGAAGCCGGGTGGCTCGAACCGATGAAGCATGGGAGACGCGTCCGTCGAGGATCCCCGCCGTCAGGCCGCCATGCGGGCCGGATCGGCGGCCAGGTTCACGAGCCCGAGCCACTGCTCCGCGGAGAACGGGCGAAACTCGTAGCCGAACGACCGGTAGAGGGCGATCGCCGCCTCGTTCGACCGGTACACCTTGAGCCGCACCGTGCCGGCGCCGCGGGCGGCGGCGATCACGTGCAGATGGGTGACGAGCCGGCGGCCGATGCCCTGCCCGCGCCACTGCGCGTCCACGGCGATGCCCAGGCTCGGCACGGTGTAGCCCTCCTCCCAGCCGCGGAGCATGCCGTAGGCGACGACCGGGCCGTCTCGGCCGGCGGTCAGCACGTGGTACTCGTCGCCTCGGCCGGGTGCGGCGAGCGGCTCGACGGCCTGACAGGTGAAGGGATGGGGATGGAACAGCCGGCCGTCCCCCGCGTCGGCCAGGCGTGTCAGAAAGCCGACCAGATCGTGGACGTGCCGCGGCGCGAGCCGGCGGCAGCGGAGGTCGATGGCCGGCCGGGCGGCGGCGTCGTGCGTCGCCGGTTGATGAAATGCTTGCATGCCGGGGAAAGTCGCAAAATCCGCCCCGGGCCGCAATGCGGTTTTGGGACCGCAGAGAACGGTGCTTGCAGCAGGTTTTCGGGCACTTCCGCCGCTCGCCTGGGTGGAGGAGTCGCCCGTGCCGATCGAGCGGCGTAGGAAACCGAGCGCAGCGACGATCGCGAAGCGAGGTTTCCTCCGAGCGACCGGAAGGCAGGATGCCTGCAGGGAGCGTCCGGCGAGACGGCACGGGCGACTCCGGGCCACGCGGTCGAGGCCCATGGTGTATCTCCGTAGGCGAAGCGGGGGCAGCCTGCAGTCTGATTGTCGGGATCCGAAGGACTCATTACCGTGATCCCTCCAAGCTCTGGTTTGGATCCCTCGCCCGTCCCCCTTCCGCCGACAGGAACCCGCCCCCATGGCAGCGAACGCCGCCTCCCCCGCCGAGGGCTACGTCACCGACGTCGCCTACATCCCGGGCTTCTACCCCAACATGGCGCCGCTGGTGCTCCGCTACGTGGCCGCGCTCAACCGCGTGGTGCCCCCCAAGGCCACCGGCTTCCGCTACCTGGAGCTCGGCTGCGGCCTGGGCCGGTCGCTCACCACGCTCGCCGCGGCCAACCCCGACAGCGAGTTCGTGGGCGTCGACATCAACCCCGAGCACACGGCCGCCGTGGAGAAGGACGTGGCCGCGGGCCGGCTCGACAACGTGCGGGTGATCACCAGCGACTTCGGCAAGCTCCCGGGCGACCTCGGGAAGTATGAGTTCATCACGCTCCACGGGATCCTGAGCTGGGTCTCGCCGAAGGTCCGCGAAGACATCCTCGCGGTGGCCAAGGAGCGGCTCGCCCCGGGCGGCCTCCTGCTCGTCAGCTACAACGCGATGCCGGGCTGGGCCCACCTCCAGCCGATCCGCGGGATCCTCAAGCAATACGCCGCCCTGCGGCAGGGCGACAGCCTCCAGCGGGTTCGCGACGCGCTGGCCTACCTCGTCTTCATCCGCGACAAGAAGGCCCGCTATTTCGAGGCCAACCCGCAGGCCTCGGCCTACGTCGACGGCCTGCTCAAGCAGGACATCCGCTACCTGGCCCACGAATATCTGAACGATGACTGGACGGCGTTTTACTTCGCCGAGGTCGCCACGATGTTCCGCGGGGCCGGCTTGGGCTTCGTCGGCAGCCTGCCGGTGTTCACCAACTTCTGGGACCTCTGCGTGCGGCCCGAGTTCCAGGAACTCTTCCGCACCACCACCGACCGGCTCGTCACCGAGGCCCACAAGGATTTCTGCGCCAACACGGCCTTCCGTTGGGACGTGTACGGGGCGGGCTTGAAGCCGATGGCCGACGTCGAGAGCCGCCTCAAGCACTGCGACGACATCCACTACCGCGTGGCCCGCCGCGGGATCACGCTTCCCTATCAGGTGAATCTCGGCGTGGTCACCTCGACCGTGCAGGGGCCGCTCTACCAGTCGCTCCTGGGCCTGCTCGGCGACACGAGCCTCAAGCTCTCGGAGATCCTCGCGGCCGACGCCGTGCGCGGCACGCCGCCGGCCGAGCTGATGC
>Ga0214921_10009995_pt1 | contig 11837 bp, 8 predicted proteins | sample LL1505_MetaG_FD_177992 | JGI IMG/M metagenome (GOLD analysis project Ga0214921, IMG submission 177992) | Freshwater microbial communities from Lake Lanier, Atlanta, Georgia, United States - LL-1505 | ecosystem: Environmental > Aquatic > Freshwater > Lake | place: USA: Georgia | collected 2015-05-28
AGCACAGATGTAACTGGAGTTCCTGCTTATCATTTTTACTTAAAAGGCCAAAGAGTTCATATAACAACAGGAGCAGATATGGAAGAAATAGAAAAGATATGTAATGTTTTGATTAATAAATATAAAACTGATACTCAGCAATAAAAACTATTTAATTTTTATATATTTTTATAATATAAAAATGATGTTTAAGGAACAATATACATTTTCAGATAGATTAAGTGAATCTAAAAGAATAATTCAAAAATTTCCGGATAGAATACCGGTTGTTCTTGAAAAATCAAAACAGGATAATCTCCAAGAATATAAATTAGATAAAAAGAAATTTTTAGTTCCTGCTGATATGACACTAGGACAATTTTCATATACTATTAGAAAAAGAATGACTTTACCTCCAGAAAAAGCTGTATTTATTTTTATAAATGATAAACTAGTTACTTGTTCTTCTACAATTGGAACTATATTTAATCAAGATTCTGACGATGACGGATTTTTATATATGTTATTACAAGGTGAAAATACATTTGGATAATTTCTTATTCTAACCATTGCTGACGATTCATAGTCCAAAATACAACTTTTTCAAGAGATTTATCAAAGCCAACAGGAGGACACCAACCAAGAGTTGCTAATTTTGAAGGATCAAGTCTATATGCCAAATCGTGTCCAGGTCTATCACTATGAAAATCTACTAGTTTATACTTTAGTTCAAGCTCTGGTAAATCTTTTGATTTTTGAAAATCATTCATATGTTTATGTATCATTTTAACAATTTGATAATTATTAACCTCCTTTTCACCAGCAATATTATATCTTTCTCCAATAACACCTTTATTAATAATAAAAATTATAGCATCAGCTACATTTCTACAATGAATATATGAACGAGTTCCTGGATTTTCACAATTTTTATCCGAATGTATTTCAAGTTCTTTTCCTGCCAAAATATATTTCATAATTTTTGGTATCCATTTTTCAGTATGTTGTCTTTCTCCATATAAATTCATTGTATTAGTTATAATTAATGGTATTTTATAAGTATTTTCATATGATAAACATATCATTTCTGAAGCAGATTTAGAAGCAGAATATGGGTTTGTAGGGTGTTGTCTATCATCTTCTCTATAAGCAATGTTACCTGGAGCATTTCCATAGATCTCGTCAGTACTAAAATATATAAATTTTTCCAAATTTTTCTTGGTTCTGGCAAATTCTAACATTGTTAATGTTGAGGCAATATTATTCATTACAAAATTTACAGGATCTGCTATTGAATTATCAACATGTGTTTCTGCAGCCAAATGTATTATATAATCTACTTCTCCTATTTCATACTCTATTCCAGGTGATATCTTATTTATTAAATCAATTGTAAATATTTGAACTCTCTTATTGGATAAAGCGTCAAAACTTCTTAATTTTTCTAGCCCCTTTGAAGCATATGATAATTTATCAATACAAATAATAGTATCTTCGGTTACACGTAATATATGTTCTACTAGATGATGCCCTAGAAAACCTGCTGCGCCGGTTATAAGCCATTTTTTTACCATTTTTATTATAAAAGCTATTTATTTAAATGTTTATTTAAGTTTTGAACCAGTAGAATTTTATTACAAATGTTATTTAAATATTGGTAAATATTATAATAAAATGAATAAAACACTTATACCAAAAATATTCTTTCAAACTTCTAAAGTAAAACTTGATCCATATGTTGTTAATTTAATAAAGAGTAATCTCAATGACGGATGGGAATATTTTCACTTTATTGATAGTGAAATTATACAATTTTTTACAGATAATCCTGATCCAGAATTTCCAAATATCATAGATATATTTAATAGAATAACATTAGGACAACATAAAGCAGATTTTTTTAGATACTATTTCTTATACAAGAAAGGAGGTGTTTTTATTGATTCTGATGTAATGATGTATCAAAATATAGATACTATAATTAATAACAATAGTTTTTTTACAGTATTAAGCAATACAATTTCTAAAGGTGGCAAAACTACATTTCAAGGTATACTTGGTTGTTATCAAAATCATCCTTTTATTTACAAAGCTTTTAAAAACTTCTACAACATGGACCTGTCTTTATTAAATATTACTAATGATTTCTCAAATTATTTTCATATATGTAAAGACCTTTATGATATAATTAATACTAACGAATCACAAAGTAGTTATACACTTTACAATGAGACTTTTGTACCAGAACATAGATATTTCAATATAACAAACAATGATAATTTACTACTATTTAAACACTTTTTTGCTCAAGGAATATTAAACAAAGAATTTTTAGATTTACATAAACCAACCCTTTAGTATAAATATTCTTTATATGTTGTTCTTAATATAAAAATATATTTAAAATGAATATTTAAATATATAGTTTTTATAGTAAAAAAATGAAAAATTTATTGTATTTTTGTGTATTTCATAAGAAAGACTATGTAAAATTAGCAAGTATATTATTAGGATCTTTAAGACTATTTAGTAATAATATTGAAAATATTGATATATTAGTCTTTACAAGTTTGAATTTTCAACCTGACTTTTTATATCTTTCACATATATTTGGATTAAAACTAAATTTTAAATTCTTTGAATTTAATACTGTAAGTGAATCAGCAATGGCACGATTATATATATATGATTACGAGAAAATAAATGACTATGATAAAATATTATATCTTGATACTGATATTATTATTCAAAATGATTTAAATACACTTTTTAACCAAGATATAGAAACTGAAAAAGTATATGCATTACCAGAAAGCACAATATACCATGAAATTAGAGGAGGTTGGTTCTTTACGCACTTAACATGCGAACAAAAACATCAAATTTCAGGAATAAATTCTGGTATTTTATTATGGAAAAATACCCAAAAAATAAAAGAAATTTTTAATAATATTATTGATCATATTGCTAGAGAAAGGATAAATCCTTGTCAAGGTAGAATGCCTGAATGTGCAGATCAGCCATTTATAAATTACCATATAATTAAAGATGGTAATTATGATAATAAAATATTAACTAAATATGCTTTTATATATTGCGAACCTCCTTATCCACCACCACCTTCAGAACCAACAGATATAATTTTATGCCATTTTGTATGGCCTTTAGGAAATGCTACCCATAAAAAAGCTAGAATGGACCCACATATGAGTCATATTCTTAGTAAATATACTAATATATACAAAAGAAGAACTGATATGATATCTATTCAAGAACATCAAGAAATATTGGATAAAAATAGTCATATCTTTAAAAGATTAGAAGAAATATGTATAGAAATAGGAGAACCAGTAGAAGGTAATTGTTTTTTTAAACACGAAACTATAAATGAAAAAATAGACGAATTATTATACAAACAATTAAATTTATACAGTCTTGGTAGAACTGCTAAAAATATACTTGAAATAGGATTTAATGCAGGACATTCTACTTTATTATTTTTATTATCAAATCCAGACTCTAAATTACTTTGTTTTGATATAGTATCTCATAAATATACAATGCCTTGTTTTGAGTATTTAAATTCATTATTTCCTGGCCGTTTAAATATAATACCAGGAGATTCTACTATAACAGTCCCTGAGTTTTACAAAAATAATATTACAACAAAATTTGATTTAATACATATAGACGGTTGTCACACTGGAGAAATACCTAAAAAAGATTTAGATATTTCTTATAATTTACTAGATACTGATGGTATTTTAATATTTGATAATACTCAAATACCAAATATTAATAGATTATTAGATAAAAACCTTGATAAAATGTATGAAATTAAACTATATGATACCACTACATACCAACACAGAATATTTAAAAAATGTAAAACTTTCTATTCAAGATATAAATGGGGAGATGGGGATGGAATAATAAGTTTTGCAGAAAATTGTAATCTAGAAACAACATGGGGTAATGGATACTACAAAATATTAGATAAAAATATTGTATTTGTTCATTGGACTTTTTATATGCATGTATTATTATTTAATGAAGATAAAAACAGCTTTGTATCTTTTAGATTAGGAGATAATGATATTGTAACAGGTGAAAACTATAAATTTGATACTCATAATACATCATACGGAAAAATTACAATATATAAAAATGATGTCTATATTAATAGATCTTTTATTCAAGGAAAATATTGGGATGAAGACACTTTATTAAAATTAAAAACATATATAGATCCTTCTAAAAACATTCTTGAAATTGGAGGTCATATTGGAACAAGCTCAATTGTATATGCTTCATTTATTGATAAAGATAGTAAATGCTATGTATATGAACCTCAAAAAGAAATGTTTAAATTATTACAAAAAAATATATCTCAAAATAATCTAAAACATAAAATATATCCTTTTAATAAAGGTGTTTTTTGCTATAATGGTTTAGGAAAAATGAATAATTTAGATTTAGACGGTGGGGGAAGTTTAATAAAAGATGCTTACAGTAATAATAAAATAAAATGCAATTTCGGAGGTGTATGTGTTGGTTCTCAAGGAGAAGATATAGAATTTACAACAATAGATAATATGAATATTGATAACATTGGTTTTATACACTGCGACGCTCAAGGATCTGAAACTTTTATTTTTTCAAAATCTATAGAAACCGTTAATAAATATAGACCTGTAATACTATACGAAAATAATGTATTATTTGGAAAATATTTATACGATACTGTTTGTAATAATTATCCCCAATTTTCAAAAGAAAAAGACTTTAATCTAAAAGACTACTGTATTAATATTCTTGGATATCAAGGATATATAGATAAGTTTAATGGTAGTATAGATACTCTTCTTATACCATAATTTATTGTTCAACAACTATTTTAAAGATATATAAAATATATCTTTAATTATTTTTTATAAATATATTATTTATTAATAAAGATATGATGTGTTCATATCATCTATATCAAAAGGAATTATTTCTTCATCATATGGTCCGGATGGAGGATTCTCATTTTTTTTATATTCATCATATTTTTTTATAAAATTACCGTAAGCATCAATATATCCCATTGTGTAAAACTGATACATATAGCATATAAAAGATTTATTATTAGATATCATTACAGGAATTTTTGAAAATCCAGAATTACCGGTTCCAAATAACATATCACATCTTGACAACATTATCATATCGGCAAATATTTTAAAATATACACCTTTATCACAATCTCTACAAAAACCCATATCCATAGTTCCCCCTTTATAACTTAAAACTTCTCTTGAATTAGAAAAAAAGTTTCTAGTTATTTCATCAATAGTACTACAATCACTTGTCACAAAATAAGAATAATCATTATTAAATAACTGGTTATCTTTTATATATTTTTCAACCCTAGCTAATACTTTTTCTATAATAGGTTTAGCCTTAACTCCAAAATTTTCATTTTCATAAAATAAATGCTCGTTTCCAATACGCAACTGTATTCCTATAATAGGTTTTGTGGGTATAATTTGATTCATATAATCTAGTAATACATTAGTTGGTATTAAAAAATCTGTAAATATCATTCTATAAGCATTAATAATAGTAGTTTTATATTCTTCTTCTGTTCCATTTATAATGTTTTTATAATATTTTCTATTTACATTTTGATTTGTTTTTATAAAAACAATATCAGTATCTCCAATTACTTGTTTAAAATCTTCAGGAAATTTTAACGCATTATTATTTATAAAATTAAAAAACATAGTTCTTAAATTTGGTGGAGGCCCATTATTACCATAAAAGTTATATTCATCACCAATCTTAATAATCTCTGATATATCAGGACCTTGCCACATTATTAGAAAACGCCTATCAAGATACTTTGATAAACAATAACTTGAAATTAATCCTCTTATACGATCAGCTAATCCTCCAGAATCATTAAGTTCACAAATCCATACTAAATACTTCATTAATATATATTTATAATATATATTAATCTATTTAAATCATTTATACCTGTAATTTAATCCATCCAAATAATTTTGTTATACCATCAACTAGCGGTAATGACGGAGCCCATTGTAATTTCTCTCTAATTAAAGTATTATCAGAACATCTACCATTCACTCCAACTGGCCCTTCAATATTTCTAATTGAAATATTCTTTCCAGATATCTGGATTATCATCTTGGCAAAATCATTAATTGAAATCATCTCTTCCGAACCTATATTAACCGGTCCTGAAAAATCACTCTTCATTAATCTTATTACACCTTCTACACATTCATCTATATATAAAAATGACCTAGTCTGTAATCCTGTTCCCCATACATCAATACTACTACCATCTTTTGATTCTATAACCTTTCTACACAAAGCTGCCGGTGATTTTTCTCTACCTCCCTTATACGTTCCATATTCACCAAAAATATTATGAAATCTCGCTATCTTTACTGTAATACCATAATTTCTTGAATACGCATCATATAATAACTCACTAAATAGTTTTTCCCAACCATAACACGAATCTGGAGGCCCTTCTTTACCTGTATCTTCCTTACAATTTGGATTATTATATTCTAATTGATTCTTTTCCGGATACATACAAGCCGACGACGAATAAAAAACTCGTTTTACTCCCTTCAACTTACACGCTTCTAATACATTTAGATTTATCATTGCAGAATTATGCATTATATCAGCATCATTTTCACCTGTAAATACAAAACTTGCCCCACCCATATCTGCTGCTAATTGATACACTTCATATATATCACTATCAATTACTTGTTTAACCTTATCAAAATCTCTCATATCAGCAACAACAAACTCATCAGCATCAGTTTTCTTATATTCATGCTCCTTAAGATCAACACCTCTAACCCAGTGCCCATCTTTCTTCAATCTTGTAACTAGATGGCCTCCAATAAAACCTCCTGCTCCAATAACTAAAATTCTTTTACTCATTTTATAATTTCAAATCTTTTTTTTAAATATATTTATTAATTAACTGAGATTTCTTAAAAATATTTTCAATACTTTCATACGCTGTTTTTATACCAGGATACATTGACAACAACTTTGAAGCATTTAACTTGATATTTGATCGCTGTGCCTTTAACTTATTATCATGCTGAGTTGTATCCATAATAGTATATTTATGTTCCGCATCAATATATTTTATATACAATTCTTTAATCTCCTTATGAGTAATAACTCCAGGATTTACCAAATTAATTGTCCCTGTTTTCTTATTTATAATCATATCAACAAGAACGGGTAAAAGATCAGACAATACAGCAACACTATTTGGTATGCTTACTATCTGCGGGTAATTAATTATTTTTCCAATAAAACTACTCTTATCATATACATCATCTGTTAAAGGCATTCTTATTCTAACATTTAATGTTGTAAAACCAGTCTCACCTTCTCCATCCACTAGTTTCATTAATCTATCCGTATAACCTTTAACTATACTATAACTTGACCCAAAAAAATTTGGATTATCTTCTTCTGTTTTCTCATCTTCTATATCATCATATTTGAAAATACATCCTGTGCCTACATATGTATAATGTATATTTAATTTATTACACACCATTCCTATACACAATGGTCCAAACAAATTATCTCTTAAATTTAACAATAATTTTTCTCGGGATTCTTCAGGATTATTACCCTCTAAATAATCAATATTAGGAGTATCTCCTGGAGGTCCTCTAATTCTACCAATAAGACATAATACTCTATCAGGCTTAACTTCCAATATTTCTCTCTTTACAGCCGACTCATCATCAGCTCTTGAAGTTGCTACTAATACCTTTATTTCTCGTGGAATATACTCTAACAAATTTCTATATATCCATCCAGGTCCAAATATTAACCACGTATTCATTTTTTATATTTAAAAATTTTATTTTTAAATATCTAAATCCATTTATATGGTCCAGAACCTTTAACTACTACATCCTTCTTTAATGGTTCTGTAACAATAGAATTACGTTTTCCATAAACATGCCAGTAAAACTCTCCTACATTTCCTCCAACTCTAAACTTATTATCCGTTTTAATTGTTTCTTCTATAACATATAGAGGATTAAATTTACCAACTGGTGTCAAATTTATAGTAAATTCTACAGCTAATTTATCAACATAATCTGGTAATAATACATCTACAAAATCCCCTTCTAGAATCTCACCCTTACCTCTATAATATACACCTAACTCTGGTCCTTCTAAACATCCATGAACTAAATATCTATCAACATCTTTTGGATGATCTATAATAAAAGTCTTACCAGTTGTTACATCATATGCTATTTCACCTGTTCCAGGTATATATATAAGAAAATTAGTAGTAGCACCAAGTGTAGTTCTTATAGGTCTAACATACAATCCAGAGGCTGCTGGATCTAATGATAGCTCATCAGATGTTGCGTTAATTGCTATACTATTTGCAGCTTGATTCAAGAAACCTGCGTTCTTTCCAATTGCAATTGAATCAGCTCCCTGGTTACTTTGCCCTGCTTGGTAACCTATAGCTATACATTTGCTTTTTTGATAATAACAAGCAGCATTATGTCCTATAGCAACAGAATATTGTCCTTGTGTATATAGACCCGAAATATTTCCAATTGCTACTGAATTAGCTCCTTGACTTTCCTGCCCACAATTATTTCCTATAGCTACTGATAGAGTTCCTTGCGATTTTTGCCCAGCATTACTTCCAATCGCAACAGATTGCTGTTGTTGACCAGTATATCCTGATCTATATCCTATAGCAACAGAATATTGTCCTTGGAAGAAACTACCAGCCTGATTTCCAATAGCTACTGCACTATTTCCTTGTGTAAAAACTCCTGCATCTGATCCTACAGCTATTGCATAACTTTGTTGTCCTGAAAATCCCGCAGAAACTCCTACAGCTACAGCATAATCTGATTGACCGGTAGCACCTGCCTTATGTCCTACTGCTGTTGCATCATTACCTTGTCCGGTCTGACCTGCTTGCCAACCTATAGCAACCGATCGTCTTCCTTGTCCCCAACATCCTGCAAGATATCCTACCGATGTAGAACCTGTTCCTTGCGACCCATATCCTGCAGACCATCCTAAAGCTGTTGAATAAACATTTTGTCTTAAACTACCAGCATATTCTCCAAGCGCTACCGTTTGATATCCTTGATTTGTTCGTCCTGCCCCCCATCCTATAGCTACTGAATCTGCTGCTTGACTAAAATTACCAGCATATTCTCCAATAGCAACTGAATATTTTCCTTGATTAGTACATCCTGCTTCATATCCTATAGCTACCGACTCATCGCCTTGTGAAGATTGTCCTGCAAAATTTCCTATGGCTACCGAATATGATTGTTGATTAGTTTGTCCGGCCTGAGGTCCTATAGCTACTGAATAATCTCGCTGTGTTGATTGTCCTGCCTGATATCCTATAGCTACCGAATACTCCTGTTGTGATGATTCCCCTGCTTGACTTCCTATAGCTACAGCTCCTGATGCTTGAAAACTATATCCTGCTTTACTTCCTATAGCTACAGCTCCTGTTCCTTGAAATACCATTCCTGCTTGACTTCCTATAGCTACAGAAGTTACTCCCTGATAGTCATGTCCAGAACTAACTCCTATAGCTACAGCACCTGTTCCTTGAAAATTAGCTGCTGTATCTGGTCCAATTGCTACAGAATACATATTTTGACTAGCATTTCCTGCATAAAATCCAATTGCTACAGAATACTCGTTTTGAGAATAATATCCGGCAGATGATCCTATAGCTACACAACCTATTTGTTGTGAAGAATATCCGGCGTTCTGTCCTATAGCAATTGTAAAATTTTCTTGTTCTAAATATCCTGCTTGATACCCTATAGCTACAGAGTTGACTCCCTGACCAGTGTTTCCAGATCTCGCTCCTATAGCAACTGACTGACCTCCTTGACTCCATCTTCCCGATTCATCCCCTATAGCTATTGCATAACTCTGCTGACAATCCTTTCCTGCTAACCTTCCTATTGATATAGAATTATCTAGTTGATTATTACTTCCTGCACTACTTCCTATTGCTATACAAATTTGTCCTTGACTAATACTTCCAGCACCTGAACCAATAGCTATTGATTCAGTTCCTTGATTATTTTCCCCTGCGCCACTTCCTATACCTATACAACCGATTCCTTGCGACTGATTACCAGCAACAATTCCTATAGCTATAGAATTTTGTCCTTGAGTAGATTGCCCTGCTTGATATCCTATAGCTACTGATCCTAATCCTTGAGTAGATTGTCCTGCAAGATATCCTATAGATACTGTTGCTATTCCTTGACTAATTTGTCCTGCATTTTGTCCAATATGGACTTTTGTTCCAGTTTCAACTGCCCAAGAAGTATTATTCCAATAAAGATAATCTGAATAATTAGTTCCTGAAGGAAGACTTCCCGATCCTGTCGCACCTGTCGCACCTGTCACACCACCGCCACTTCCTCCAACAGCAAAAATTGTATCAATTAAATATTGTTGTTCTGGAGCTGACGGTGAAAATTCTCTAGTAAAAGACATTTATTATAATATATTTATTATAATACATATATTTATTATTATTAAAATCTTTATTTTATAATTTTATTCTCAAAAATAATCTAATATATTATCTTCCTAACATATTTATCTTTAATTTATCCATTTATATGGCCCAGTTCCTTTAACTGACACTTGATTCTTTAATGGTTCAACATCTATTGAAACTCTCTTTCCATATACATGCCAGAAAAATTCGCCTGGTTTTCCAAATACTACAAATGTTCCACGTTCTTTATCAACACGACTTGTATAATAAGATCGCTTACGACCAATTGGTGTTATTTGTATTGTAAATTCTGTGGCAATATTTTTTACATATGATGGTAATGTTATTTCTATTGAATCTGTTTCTATTCGTCCTTCTCCACGATAATATACACCAGATTCAGGTCCTTCTAGACAACCATGAACCAAATATTTATCATTATCTTCTGGATGATCTATTACGAATGTTTTAGTTCCATATGTTATTTCCTTTGTTGTTGTATTATATTGAAGCGCTGTATTAGTTACTGTTCCATTCAATCTTATAGGATTTACAAATAATCCTGCTAGTGTTGTAGTAGTTAATGATCCGCTTCCGGTTGCGTTTATAACTATACTACCCGGAAACTGTGTAGGATATCCTGCACGGTATCCTATAGCAATTGAATAATTTCCCTGCCTACTATAGCCTGCCTCATATCCTATAGCTATAGATCCTGTTCCTTGATTACTATATCCAGCATAAGCTCCTAATGCAACTGCTCCTGTCCCTTGATTACTATATCCAGAATAGTTTCCTACAGCAACTGCTGTTACTCCTTGATTAGTATATCCAGCGTAAGCTCCTACAGCAACTGCCCCCATTCCTTGTGTAGAAGATCCAGAAAATTTTCCTACACAAACTGCGTCTATTCCTTGACCTGAAAATCCTGCTGTACTTCCTATAGCTACTGCTCCTGTTGATTGACCAGTAGCACCTGCTTGTAAACCTATAGCAACACATTCTTCACCTTGTCCTGTCTGTCCTGCTTGCCAACCTACTGCTACAGCTTCTTTTCCTTGTCCCCAACATCCTGCAAGATATCCTACCGATGTAGAACCTGTTCCTTGCGACCCATATCCTGCAGACCATCCTAAAGCTGTTGAATAAGCATTTTGTCTTAAACTACCAGCATATTCTCCAAGCGCTACCGTTTGATATCCTTGATTTGTTCGTCCTGCCCCCCATCCTATAGCTACTGAATCTGCTGCTTGACTAAAATTACCAGCAT